>Ga0209121_10000919_pt1 | contig 31440 bp, 32 predicted proteins | sample Cruoilmetagenom3_FD_187292 | JGI IMG/M metagenome (GOLD analysis project Ga0209121, IMG submission 187292) | Oil polluted marine microbial communities from Coal Oil Point, Santa Barbara, California, USA - Sample 3 (SPAdes) (version 2) | ecosystem: Environmental > Aquatic > Marine > Oil seeps ...
TTGCGTGAACGAATGCTTAATTATCTTCCAACCTTGCATGTATAATCTCCTGAATACTTCAATCTATAGGTTTACGGTCTACTGCGAATAACAACTACAAGTGATGCGTAACCCATTGTCTTAGCAGTAACAACTGTCTTTACGAGACACTGCAGCTAAAGCGCCCGTGAACTTCGCCTCGCTTTCCGCCTCCAGTTCATTGGCGATGATGTCGCACGAATCCCTATCAATGTTCGCCAAAACCCCGTAATGGGCGAATAATCGCTGGCAGAAAAATCAAGGCTGCCGACGTGGTCTTAACACGGTATACTACCTCAAACAGGAGGCTATCATGCTTAGAATACTACCATCAGCCCTCGCCCTGTCTGTTGCCTTTATGGGCATCAGCTTCACTGCGGTACACAGTCAACCCAAATCCTGCCCGCCGGGACTGGCCGCCAAAGATAACGGCTGCCTGCCGCCCGGCATCGCCAAGCGCTACACCGTCGGCGAAGTTCTACCCGAAGGCGTGCCATACGAACTGATCACAGACCTGTCGCACTACGGCTTGAATGCACCGGACGGCGAATGGCTGTATTATCTGGTGGACGGGGACGTTTTGAAAATTGCTGACGATGTGTTTACGGTACTTGAAGCATTCGAGATATTGGTTGGCGAAGGCTAGTTCGAAAACATCACATCAGGCATATTTCGAAAGATCGCTAAGCGCATCCTCGGCGCGTTCGACACAGGCGCGGCCTTCGGCAATCGCCTCTTTCGCCCGATTAAACTCTAAAATCATGAAGTCGTTGAGGTTCACATCCAGCAATACATGTGGCGGGTCACCAATCAAACGACTGCGGCGAATCTGGGTTATCATCACATCAATAGATGTCGCCACCACATCGAAATAGTTCGGGGCTTTGACACCTTGAACCTTACCAACACCGGCCACGGCATCATACGCCGTGCGAACACTAAGCGGCATCGAGGCCTTGATCGACTGCCACGTTTCATTCGGTTTTTCTTCTTCTTGCGACCACATCACACTGTATTTCTTGGCTTCAGGGTTGACCGCAATCACAATATCCGCCCCCATCGCACGACACACGGATACCGGCAACGGGTTCGTAAGCCCACCGTCAATCACCCAGCGGTTATTTCGCAGTACAGGGCTGACAATACCGGGCAAAGAGATCGAGGCGCGCATGGCCTCAATAACAGATCCATCCCTGATCCAGACCTCACGGCCCGACCGCATATCTGTAGCAACAGTTGCGAAGGGAACCTCTAGATCCTCAATTTGTTCGGGCATACCAAGGCTTTCAAAAAACCGAACAACATTTTTCGCTTCGATCAGGCCGCCACTAAGCACGTTAACATCTATCAGGCCCGCCATCTTGCGATTTGTGATCGACAGCGCCCATTCTTCAAGCGCATCAAGCCGCCCGCCAACGTAAGCCGCCCCCACCAGTGCGCCCATCGAACAGCCAGCGACATAATCCGGCACAATTCCCATATCGTCCAACGCCCGAAGCACCCCGATATGCGCCCAACCACGCGCGCCGCCACTGCCGAGGGCTAATCCGATTTTAGGTTTGCTCATATTCCATTACCACTTCTGTCAAAAACTACCGCACATCTTTGCGGGATTTAAGATGGTACCACGTAACATATCCGGACGCACTATGCATAGCATCAAGCACCCATAATCGCAGCTCCTTACCATAGTAATCCCCCTCATAGGTCAAACCGCTTACAGCATGTCCTTCAAATACACCCCCGTGTAACTGGCTTTGACATCTGCAATCTCTTCAGGCGTTCCAGTCGCGATAACTTCACCACCACCATCGCCCCCCTCGGGGCCGATGTCGATAACATGATCGGCGGTTTTTACAACGTCGAGGTTATGTTCAATGACAATAACCGTATTGCCCTGCTCGACTAGTTCATGCAGCACTTCCAGCAACTTTTTCACATCCTCGAAATGCAGGCCTGTGGTGGGTTCATCCAGAATATACAGCGTGCGTCCCGTAGAACGCTTCGCCAGTTCCTTAGATAACTTCACCCGCTGCGCCTCGCCCCCTGAAAGGGTTGTCGCGGATTGCCCGACCTTGATATAGCCAAGGCCAACGCGCATCAGGGTCGTCATCTTGTCGCGCACGGATGGCACGGCCTTGAACAACTCGGCAGCCTCCTCCACGTTCATATCAAGAACGTCGGCTATACTATTGCCTTTAAAGTGTATTTCCAAAGTTTCACGGTTGTAGCGCTTGCCCTTGCAGCTTTCGCATTCGACGTAAACATCGGGCAGGAAATGCATTTCAATCTTGATAAGCCCGTCGCCTTTACACGCTTCGCAACGCCCGCCTTTGACGTTAAAACTAAACCGACCGGCTTTATACCCCCGTGCTTTGGCTTCAGGAAGGCCTGCAAACCACTCGCGAATTGGCGTAAACGCCCCTGTGTAAGTCGCAGGGTTCGAACGCGGTGTGCGGCCAATCGCGGATTGGTTAATGTCGATGACTTTATCGAGGTATTCCAGCCCCTTAATAGATTCCGAGGGTGCGGGCACCTGCCGCGCTCCGTTAAGGCGCATCGACGCCGTTTTGAACAGCGTCTCGATCGTTAACGTCGATTTTCCACCGCCAGACACGCCCGTGACACAGGTGAATGTCCCCAGCGGGAAGGTGGCAGTGACATTTTTCAGGTTGTTGCCCGTGGCCCCTTCAACGACAATTTTCTTGCCGTTCCCCTTGCGGCGTTCCGCAGGAACTTCGATTGAACGCTTGCCTGTAAGATACTGACCTGTAATAGAATTTTCTACTGCACAAATCTGCTTAGGCGTCCCCTCGGCGATGATCTCCCCGCCATGAATTCCCGCTGCCGGACCTATGTCAATCACATGATCCGCCTCGCGAATGGCTTCTTCGTCGTGTTCAACCACGATTACCGTATTGCCTTGGTCGCGCAGATTTTTCAGCGTCACCAACAAGCGCCCGTTGTCACGCTGGTGCAACCCGATGGAGGGCTCATCGAGCACATAAAGCACCCCTGTCAGACCCGATCCGATCTGGCTAGCAAGGCGAATACGCTGGCTTTCGCCGCCCGAAAGCGTGCCGGAGTTGCGCGAAAGCGTCAGATAATCCAGCCCGACATTCACTAAAAACCCCAACCGTTCGCGGATTTCCTTAAGGATCGCGGTCGCGATTTCGTTCTGCTGGCTTGATAAAGTGGCGGGAACCGCTTCGATCCAGTCGAACGCCTCCTTAATCGACATTTGAACCACCTGCCCCACATGCAAATCGGCGATTTTCACGGCCAAGGCCTCGGGCTTCAGACGGTACCCATCGCAAGCCGCGCAGTGGCGGTTGTTCTGATAGCGCTCAAAATCCTCCCGAATCCAGTTGGATTCTGTCTCGCGGTAGCGGCGCTCCATATTCGGGATAACCCCTTCAAAAGGCCGCGAGATTTCATACACCCGCCCGCCCTCGTCATAGCGAAACTTGATCTCTTGCTCCATCGAGCCATAAAGCATGACCATCTGCACTTCCTCGGGCAGATCACGCCACGGCACTGTGGGTTTGAATTTGTAATGCTTGGCAATAGCCTCAATCGTTTGCATGAAATACGGCGATTTTCCCTTGGCCCACGGTGCCAACGCCCCCTTGTAAAGGCTGATACTTTCGTCCGGCACGACCAGACGGCGGTCAAAATACAGTTCCACCCCCAGGCCACCACACTCAGGGCAAGCCCCGAACGGCGCGTTGAACGAAAACAAGCGCGGTTCGATTTCGGGGATGGTGAACCCGCTGACCGGACAGGCGTATTTTTCGGAAAATACGTGGCGTTCAGCGCCTTCGTCAGCGATTTCGAGCACCGCAATACCGTCGGCCAAATCAAGCGCGGTGCGAAAGCTATCCGCCAAGCGCCCTTCCATGCCGGGTTTAATCACCACGCGATCAACCACCACGTCGATGTTATGGCGGAATTTCTTGTCAAGCGTTGGCGGCTCCTCAAGCTCGTAGAATTCACCGTTAACCTTAACGCGTTGGAAACCCTGTTTGCGAAGCTCGGCGAATTCCTTGCGGTATTCACCTTTCCGGTCCCGCACGATCGGGGCCATCAGATAGGCGCGCGTCCCCTCTTCCATCGAAGCTACACGGTCTACCATGTCTGAAACCTGCTGCGCTTCAATCGGCAGACCGGTGGCGGGCGAATACGGCGTACCGACACGGGCAAACAACAAACGCATATAATCGTAAATTTCGGTCACCGTTCCAACGGTGGAGCGCGGGTTTTTCGAGGTCGTTTTTTGTTCAATCGAAATCGCTGGCGAAAGACCACTAATATGATCCACATCCGGCTTATGCATCATATCAAGAAACTGGCGAGCATAGGCCGACAGGCTTTCGACGTACCGCCGTTGCCCTTCGGCATAAATGGTGTCAAACGCCAGTGAAGATTTGCCCGAACCGGACAACCCCGTAATCACAACCAGTTTATAACGCGGAATATCAATGTCGATACTCTTGAGGTTATGCTCGCGCGCGCCGCGCACCTCGATATTTTTTAGCTCGGCCATTCTAGCTCCCCTTACCCGGCAAAGGTGTACAGAACCCGCACCGGAATGCGAAGCATAGAATGGGAACAAAACAGGATCATTGCAAGTATATTTCTCAAATTTACTAAAAAACCCCCTAGACACATTCAATTTTATGAATTAGTCATTGCAGCAAGTTGAAATAACGGCAGGGGGTACTACCTATCTGCTAACACGAAATCAAACGTAAGGATACATTATGAGCTTCTTTGGTCGCACACCAGCAACGCCGACCCTCTCGGCACAAGATGCTGTCTCAATGTCGAAAAATGGCGAAATCTCTATCATCGATGTTCGGGATATCTCGGAACTGAACCAGACTGGCAAAGCAAAAACCGCGCATCACATTCCCTTGATGCTGCTACAAAGCCATGCGAACCCAAGCCACCCGGAATTCAACAAGGCATTGGATACATCCAAGCCTGTCGCAGTTTACTGCGCATCCGGCGCCCGTTCCGGCATGGCTGCCCGCACATTGTTGCAAATGGGTTTTGAAAGCGTTCATAACATCGGCGGCCTAATGCACTGGCATCAAGCTGGTGGCGAGCTGGAACGCGCTTAAAGGTCGAGTATCTTCTGGACGTATTCTTGCGTCTCTTTATACGGCGGGATGCCGCCGTATTTTGTTACCGCGCCGGGGCCCGCATTATAGGCGGCCAAGGCCAGTTCCCACGAACCGAAGCGATCGTGCTGCTGGCGTAAGTACCGCGCCCCACCATCAAGATTATCGTAAGCATCCCAAGGGTCTACGCCTAATTCATCGGCCGTTCCTGGCATCAGTTGCGTCAAACCAATTGCGCCGCGATGCGATACAACCGCCGCATCCCAATTCGATTCCGCCGTCACCAAATTAAAGAACAACTGCTCGGGGATTTTATATTTTTCAGCCATACTGATTGCTATCTGGTACATACTGCCCTGCGGAACGTCTTGGGGGATTGGAAACGGGTCCGCCAGAACGCGGTGATGCAGGGCATTAAGCGACGCAGCCATACTGCCGGGCTGCAAAACGCGGTTCTGATACCGCTCGATGATGCTGTTATCGCCCTGAAGGCTTAACATATTGGGGTCGAGATTCTGCCCGACTGCCGTGCTGGCAATCAAGCCGAATAGGCCTGCTAAAACACTACGCTCAATCATCCTGTTTTCTCCTGAAACAGTGTTGCGTGATTTATACCCAGTTTTTTCACCAATTGATAACCAATTCTGTGGTCTACCCCTGCATTAATGGTTAATCTTTCGCGAAAATCAGATTCGCGCAGCAGGAGAGTTTCATGGCAGGTTCAGTTAACAAGGTAATCATACTCGGGAATTTAGGGGCAGACCCTGAAATTCGCACATTCGGCAATGGTGGCAAGGTCGCAAACCTTCGCATCGCGACAACCGAGCGGTGGCGCGACAAAAACACTGGCGAAAACCGCGAGAAGACCGAATGGCACTCTGTTGCGATCTTCTCCGAAGGTCTGGTGCGCGTGGTAGAGCAATATCTGAAAAAAGGTTCCAGCGTATATATTGAGGGAAAACTTCAAACACGCAAATGGCAAGACCAGTCCGGTAATGACCGATATTCAACCGAGGTTGTTCTGCAAGGTTTCGATTCCAAGCTTGTCATGCTTGGTGGCAACCAAGGTGGTGGTGGCGGTGGTGGAAACTACGGCAATCAAGGCGCCGGCGGTGATTACGGCGGCGGCCAAGGTGGCGGCGGTAGTCAAGGTGGTTACGGTGGCGGCAGCCAAGGCGGCGGTGGCAGCAACATGGACGATGAAATCCCGTTCTAAAAATTTCAAGCCCCGCTCCGGCGGGGTTTTTCTTTAGCTGGCCGAGAATTCCTTAATCAACCCATCTACCACAGCCACACAAGCCTCGTGCGGGTCGGCCCCTGATTTTACAGCCGCGTTATAATTCGCGCGTTGCCGATCAGCCGAGTTCCCCTGCGTCGTAATCTTGCGCACATGTTTCAGTTCCTCCGAACATCCCAGCCGTTCCGCGTCCGGCCCGATCATCTCGATCAACTCCTCCATCAAATCAGCCATCGGCGCCATTTCACTCTGCCCGTGGTCAATCAACTTGCCCCGCGCCCCGTGGCGCTGTGCCTGCCAGCGGTTCTCTAATATCAAGGTTTGCGGGTAAACACGCCAACGCTGATTGCGCTTCCGAAGGCGAAATAGAAACGACATAACAGATTGATAAACCGCCGCAATTGCCGCGACATCGTCCACTAAAGAACATACATCCGTCATCCGCTGTTCCACCGTCGGGAACTTGGATGATGGCCGGATGTCCCACCAAATCTTGCTGGAATCCTCGATACAGCCGGCCTTGACCAACTGCCCGACCATGCGCGTATATTCCCCGTAAGACCCCAGCACATCCGGCAAGCCCGTGCGCGGCAAGGCATCAAAAACCGTCAAGCGAAAGCTGGCCAGCCCCGTGTCGTCCCCCTCCCAATAAGGCGAAGAACAAGACAGCGCCAACAAGTGCGGCAGGAAATATGTAGCCTGATTCATCAGGTCTATCCGCAGGTCCTCGTCTTCAATCCCCAGGTGCATGTGCATCCCGCAGATCAACATCCGCCGTACCGGTTGCCCCAAATCATCGTGCAGCGCGTCATAGCGTTCTTTGCGCGTGTGCGTTTGTTCCCGCCATTTCGCAAACGGGTGCGTCGAAGCCGCGATTGGCGCATAGCCAAATGCCGCCGCCGCCTCGCTAATGCCCCTACGCAAACCAACCAGATCGTCGCGCGCATCCCCTACACGGTGGTGTGGCTTGGTGCCAACCTCCACCTGACATTGCAGATATTCGCCCGTTACCTGCTCGCCCAGCAAATCGGCGCAAGCTGCCAAAAAACCCGCGTCAGGTTCACGAACCAGATCACGCGTTTCACGATCAACAATCAGGTATTCCTCCTCGATTCCGAGGGTCAGGCTGGGTTCTGCAATCATACGCTTATCTCCTTAAAAGAAGCATAGCGCAGGATGCCTTAAAGGCAAAATGATCAGGATCAAACTGTTACTGTTACAGTTGCGCCATAACCTCGTCCGAAATTTCGAAGTTCGCCGTGACGGTTTGCACGTCGTCGTCGTCTTCCAACGCATCGATCAGGCGCATCAGTTTTTCCGCCCCGACCAGATCAAGTTCCGTTGTTGTTTGTGGTTTCCAGATCAACTTGGTGGATTCTGATTCCCCCAACTCGGCCTCTAGTGCGGTCGAAACTTCGTGTAAATCCGTACCTTCGCAGTAAATCTCGTGGCCATCATCGGTGGTTTCCACGTCTTCGGCCCCCGCTTCGATTGCGGCCATCATCACGGTGTCCGCATCGCCAGCGCTTAGCGGATAGGTCACCAGACCTTTGCGATCAAACATAAACGCCACCGAACCGGTTTCGCCCAGATTTCCGCCGGATTTTGTAAAGGTCGAGCGCACGGATGAAGCTGTCCGGTTGCGGTTATCCGTCATCGCCTCGACAATCACGGCAACGCCCATCGGACCATAGCCCTCATAGCGGATTTCGTCGTAGTTATCACCATCACCGGCTTGCGATTTCTTAATCGCGCGTTCAATCACGTCCTTTGGCACCGAAAGCTTCTTGGCTTCCTTCACCGCCATACGCAAGCGCGGGTTTTTATCCGGATCGGGGTCACCCATTTTCGCAGCAACCGTAATTTCCTTGGCCAGCTTGGAAAACACTTTGGAGCGCGCCGCATCCTGACGCCCTTTACGGTGTTGAATATTCGCCCATTTTGAGTGGCCAGCCATGGTAATCTCCGTCCTTGAATACTGTTTGGGCCTGTATACGCCAGCGCAGCGCAGAGGTTCAAGCTAAAGCGGCCAGAACGCCGGAATAAGCAGGCTGGCGAGAATACCAATGGACAGGTTCAGCGGAATACCAATGCGCATAAAATCCGTAAACTTGTACCCCCCCGGCCCGTAAACCAGCGTGTTCGTCTGATACCCGATAGGCGTCGCAAAACTGGCCGAGGCAGCAACCATTACCGCCACAACCAATGGCCGCGGATCTACCCCAAGCGATGTTGCCAGCCCAATCGCAATCGGGGTAACCACCACAGCCACGGCATTATTCGACACCAACTCGGTCATCACAGACGTCAGCAGGTAAATACCCCAGATCAGCAACGGTGCAGGCAAACCCATCAGATACGGCGCCAAATTTTCCGCAATCAGCACAACAGCACCCGAGCTTTGCAAAGCCGCCCCTATGGCCAACATCGCGAATATCAACGCCAATAGACGACCATCGACAAAGCCGAATGCCTCCTCCGCATCAATGCAGCGGGTCAGTAAAACGATGGCCACCCCAATCACCGCCAGTGCAAAAATCGAGGTCACCCCCAGTGCCGCCAGCACCACAACCCCCGTCAACACACTGAACACGATGGGGGCATGTCGGCGGCGATAGGGGCGCTCGGATGGGACCGACAGCTCCACCAATCGTTCGTCCTGTGCCATGCGGTGAATATCTTCGGCAACACCTTCCAGCAGCAAGGTGTCGCCAACCCGTACCACGATATCATCCAGCTGCCCGCTGATATTCTGGTTTCGCCGATGTACTGCCAACGGGTAAACGCCGTATCGCCGCCTTAAACGAAGGTCGCCCAAGGACCGTCCGACCAGTCGGCACCCCGGCGAAATCAATGCCTCGACTGTCGTGGACTTACGGGTGGATAGCTGCTCGACCATATCAACCTTGCTGCTGTCTTTCAGGCCAAGCAATTCATCCACACCGGTACGAAGAACCACCCGATCCCCGGCTTCCAACGTCACAGTATCCAACCTGCGCCGCAGCGATTCATCCCCGCGCAGCACATCAATTAGACGCATACCTTGCCGTTTAAACGCAGTAACCTTCTGCACCGGTTGACCAATCAAAGACGAGCCTTCGGGCACTATGACCTCCGTGAAAAATTTCATTTGTTTTTTGTTAACCAGCAAGTCGGTCATGGAACTGCGATCCGGCAGCAACCACGGACCTAGAAAACGAATATACAGCCCGCCAAACACCACTAGGATTATCGCCATAGGGGTTACTTCAAACAGGCTGAACGGCGCCAAACCTTGCGCGGTTGCGACCCCGTCCACCAGCAGATTGGTCGAGGTCCCGATCAACGTCAGCATCCCCCCGAGGATCGCCACATACGACAACGGTATCAGCAGCTTCGAACTGGAAATCCCCATCGTCCCTGCCAAGGAAACCGCCACAGGGATCATTAGCACCACCACGGGTGTGTTGTTCATAAACGCCGAGGCAATAACCGTGAATATTGCCAATGTTGCCAACACGATTTTGGGCTGACTACCCGCATAACGCGACACCATCCCCGTCAGTGCATTCAACGCGCCCGTGCGCACCAGCCCACCCGAGATGATAAACATCGCCGCAATCGTCCAAGGCGCCGGGTTCGAAAACACCGCCTGTAAATCTGCAATCGGCAGAACGCCGGAAACCAGCAAAATGGCCACACCGCCTATGGCAACGACCTCGGTTGGGTATGTCTCGCGGATAAACAGCACGAACATCAGGCCGACAACCGACAGGCTGATGATGGCGGGCATCGGGTCTATGGTCAGGAACTCGGGCAATGCGCCCTCCTATTCAGATTCGTGTGGCTTTACCAAGGCGATCCCGACCAGCATAAGCACAAAAGCCATCCAAACCCAGATAGAATACCGCTCGCCCAGCAGTAACATGGCCCAAATCACGCCAAACGCCGTAACCAGATATGCCACTTGCGAGGCGAACACCGGCCCCGCCTTGCCTATTACCCAGATATAGGTCGCATACGTCCCCCAATTGATAACCGCGGCGGCGATAATTGCCAGCTCAGGCGCGCCCATATTATCCAGCGGGATGAGATTTCCCGTTAGCCCCGCCAAAGGCAGCGAAATAATCACCCCAATCAACGAGGCCCCGAATAACACCTGCACCGGGTCCAGCCCACGCATCCCGAACCACGTCAGGAAATTCCCCTCGCCGCCATAACATAACGACGCACCAAGAGCGACGAACACGAACCCGACCTTGCTCGCATCCGGTAACCCGGTGTCTGGTCCGACGATCAAAACAATCGCAATCGCCCCGCAAAGCGCCCCAAGTAAGCGCATAATTGACGGCTTTTCGAACCCCATAACAAGCGCAATCGGCATAGCAAACATCGGCACAAGCGCGATAAGGATGGACATAATCCCGGCGGGTAAATGCAGGGCAGCGGTGAAATTGAACAGGTTGGGAACCACCGCGCCCAACAGCGAAACCCCAAGGTACAGCTTTAGATGCGGCACAGAAATCGGCAAGTGCCGCCCCCGCGCGAAGGTCACAATACCGGATATAACAACGCTAATCAGACTAGTCCAAACGATCATCCCGAACGGATGATGCCCCGCAGTAACGGCAATTTTCACCAACACTGGCGTCACACCCCACGTTGCGCCCATGACGAACAGCGTCATATACAAGCGCCGTGCTTGCATGGTCTATTCCTTCGAGGTTTCGCGTGGTTGCACCAGCAAAACCCCGACCAGCATAAGCACGAACGCCATCCAGACCCAGATAGAATACCGCTCGCCAAGAAACAGCATCGACCAGACAACGCCCCATGCGGTGATCAGATATGCCACTTGCGACGAAAACACCGGCCCTGCCCGCCCGATCAGCCAGACAAACCCGACGTAAGCGCCCCAGTTCAGAACGGCGGCAATAAATATCGCCCACTCCGCTGCGCCCCATGGCTGGAACGGCGTAATAATTTGACCAAACCCCAGCGCAATCGGTACAGACACAGCCAACCCGACAACCGAAGCCCCGAACAAAATCTGCACAGGGTCCAGACCGCGCGGCCCATACCACGTCATGAAATTGCCCTCCGCCCCGTAAAACAACGGTGCGAACAGGGCCAGAAACAAGTATCCAACCTTTGAAGTATCCGGCAAGCTCGCACTTGGCCCTGCGATCAAAACAATCGCAACAGCGCCGAAAGCCGCCCCCGTGAAGCGGATAATCGAAGGTTTTTCATATCCCATCACCAAGGATATCGGCATGGAAAACAGCGGCACCAGTGCGATCACGATCGAAATAATCCCCGCCGGCAAATGCGCCGTCGCGGTATAGGAAAAATAATTCGGCGCCAGCGAGCCGAAAAATGCAATTCCGGCAAACAACCACATGTGTTCAATGGAAAAGGGTAACTTCTTACCCCTCCAAAGCGTAATCCCGCCGGACAGAAAAATTCCGATCACCGACTGCCAAACAATAATGCCATAGGCCTGATGCCCTGTCGAAACCGCAACCTTGGTTATCGGAAACACCGCCCCCCAAACTGCGCCCATGACAATTAACGCCAGATACAGGCCGCCATGCCGCCTCAATCGATTGGGCCCGTCTGTGAAAGCCGCCCGCCAACGCGCACCGGAACCACCTGAATGGCCTTGCCGGATTTATCCGTCTCGACAAATACACCCGACAGGGTCGCCTCGCCCTCTGCTGGTGTGAAACGGCCCTTGGACATTCCGGTCACAAAACGGCGCATGGGTTCGAGCTTTTCCATCCCGATCACGCTGTCATAATCGCCACACATTCCTGCGTCGGATTGTACCGCCGTGCCATTCTCCAAAATCTGCGTGTCAGCGGTCGGAATATGCGTATGCGTCCCCACAACCAACGAGGCCCGCCCGTCCAGCCAATGCCCCATCGCAACCTTTTCCGATGTGGCCTCGGCGTGAAAATCAACGATTACCGCATCTGCCAAGCCACCTAACGGCGCTTTCTTCAGTTCCGCATCCAGCGCCGAAAACGGGTCAGAGAACGGGCGTTTCATAAATACTTGCCCCAAGGCTTGCGCCACGAAAACCTTCTGGCCGTTTTGTGCCGTAAACATCCGCGATCCAACACCGGGCGCTTTGGGCGCATAATTCAAGGGCCGGATGATCCGGTTTTCCTGCGTAATCGCCGTCAGCATGTCCCGTTGATCAAACGCGTGATCGCCAAGGGTGATACAATCCGCCCCTGCATCCAGAATGCCCTGCGCATGACCACGGTTCAGGCCCATACCACCCGTGGCATTCTCACCGTTAACCACAATAAAATTGAGCCGCCATTCAGTGCGCAACCGCCCCAAATGCGTTGTAATTGCCTTGCGGCCCGTGCGGCCGACGACATCACCTAAAAATAGAATTCTCATAAGGAATTTCTCTACGCTCCGCGCCGCCTCTCCGCAAGCACCTTTGGCTTGACGCCCCCCTACGTTGTCCATAAAAGCGGCGATGTTGCGGGTGTAGCTCAGGGGTAGAGCGTTTGCTTCCCAAGCAAAATGTCGAGAGTTCGAATCTCTTCACCCGCTCCAAATTTCCGCAATTTAGATGTTTAGCATGACAATCGGTCGATTGGCCAACTTGCGCCAAATACACAAGCCAACATCGCCCAGATTACAAAACAAGTCTCCAAGATTTATTTGGGTCAAACAAATTCGAACTAATCCGACCCAGACATCCATTAAATTCGTGAGACCGGCTTACGTGAATATCACCACCTGTAGTTATAGTTGTTCCTACATGTACATTGATTCCGGTGGGCTCCACATCATCTCCAACAACTGCGTATGTGTTTCCGCCAGAGTCCTTAACTGGTTTTCCGGCCAAATGAACGTCATTCGCCGCAATAATCTCCATGTCGTAAGAGTGGAATTTGGATGCGAAATGAACCGAACCTTGGGTCAAAAGCGTGACAGCGCCACCGTAATATAATTGTTCCGCAGAAAGCGTAGTAGACGGTGCGGGTGCTAATAAGTTACCAGGTAGGCCATTTGCGTCATAATTATCACAACCATCATAATTACCTATCGTTATACCTTCTGGTGAGGAAATCGACGATCTCGAAGTTGAATCTGTCGCAATAACAAGATCATAGTACTGAACTGACGGCGCAAAAACAAAATCACAGCCAATCCCGACAATTACAACTTGGCTTAGTGTATCCCAAATTTCATCATCAGCCGGGGCCAAATTAACATCTTTGCCTCCCCTGCATGTGATTTCGTAAGTCTCTCCTTTAACAAAGCCACCCTCGGGAAGTTTATCATTAATTGTATCGCTTCCAGCTAACGAAATTCGTTCAATTCCTGATGCATCATGGAGTACATACGGTGGAGAGTAGTCAAAAGCCTCGCTCCCTATGCCTAAAAGGCTATCAATGTACCCATCTACCTTTCCTGCCATCCAGATATTCCCAGCGGTTTGCGATCCGCCCCCTTGAACTGCTTCCTCGTCCACTTCGGGAAACAACGATTGCTCAACAAAATTCTCCTGAAAGCCGATATTTGCGTCAGTATCTTCAGAGCATTTCGTTTCGTTTTGACCACAGAGGTCATAACTTGGGGCACTTATAACCGAGTCGTCACTAACGTAGTTGCCTTGTGCCGCGAATATCCCTTCTTCGCCGTGAATACAAAATTCGTCATAAAATTCCTGGCCCATTGTCAAATTGAGTTGCCCGGCGGAGAACAGTCCATCATAGTCACACCGGCTGACGAAAACATTCGCAATGGCTCCGGTCGCAACGGTAAACCTGTCAAACCCAACGAACCGAAGGAAAAAGGTTCCAACTGCGCTCGTTGAGGCAGTGCCCGATTGACGCGTAGTTACACGCACGGCATCTGCCGGTATTGCGGCATCGTCGAGCGGATTAGACATCGGAACAAAATCCGTGTCATTAACCCAGTATCCCAACTGAACATCTGCCGGTAAAAGCACATCACCATACCTTGCCGTGTACATATTTTTTTCAGCAAATTCTATCGCATAGGCTTTGACGCCAGCATCAATTGTGGTGTTGGTCTCGCCCTCGCTGCGCAATTCGTACGCCCCGGCCAGTGCTGCGCTATCTGCTGTAGATTGAAGGATAGCGTGAACTTTCCAAGCGTTTGTCACATCAATGGCGAGGCCACTAATAGAGAAGCATAAAATTAGCCAAAACATCGCCCACGCAGTGGCAATACCATCCTCGTTCTCGGAAAACTCTTCGAGCTTACCAATCAAATTATTCGTTTTTTTCGATGATGCTGTACTTGCATCAAATGAGCAAACGCCAAGGAAATAAAACATTTCCAGCTCCTCATATTACGGGTTACTATTTTACTACATCTAAAAATTCACTAGTCTTAATCGAAGTTTTGGAACCCACCGTTAAAAAACATTCACCAGCCAATTTACTCCAAATTCAAGGCGGTTTCAACTCAAAATTGTCAGGCTTTTCTTGCACCACCTATACGAGCGAAATTTCGCCTCTCCGCTACATCTTGTATATCAAGATCACGCATTCGTTTATCCCGTGTTAACAGTATCCTCTTGACGTTTTGGCCCAGGACCCCGATTCTACAAAGCAGAAAAGGACTGCATGATGAATGACCAAAGCTTTGCCCTGGGCAAATTCGAACACCCTGATTTGACCGCCAAAGGCGAACAACGTGCAACCGTTGCCTTAAGCGGAGCCAAAACTCTGTGGTTCAACACAGGCACGCTTTGCAACATTACCTGCGCAAATTGTTATATCGAAAGCAGCCCGGACAACGACCGCCTCGTTTACATGACGGAGCCCGAAATTAGCGAATATCTGGACCAGATCACCGTGCGCAATTGGCCAGTAACCGAGATTGGCTTCACCGGTGGTGAGCCCTTCATGAACCCTGACATAATCACCATGCTCCGCACGCCGCTGCAACGTGGCTTCGAAGTGCTAGTCCTTACCAACGCCATGCGCCCCATGATGCGCAAACGCGTGCAAGCGGGCTTGCTGGAACTTCAGTCCGAGTTCGGGGACAAGCTGACATTACGCATTTCGCTCGATCATTTTGACCAAGGTCTGCACGACGCCGAACGGGGCAAAGGGTCTTTTGATATTACGCTTCAAGGTATGCGCTGGTTACGCGATAACGGGTTTAAAATGGCGCTGGCCGGGCGTTCGGTCTTTGGCGACAGTGACGCTGCCAGCCGCGAAGGCTACGCCGCCCTGTTCAAATCCGAAGGTTTCAATATCGACGCCAAGAACCCTGCAACGACCGTCCTTTTCCCCGAAATGGATGAAACGGTTGAGGTTCCCGAAATCACCACGGCTTGTTGGGGTATTCTGAATAAATCCCCCGATGACGTGATGTGTGCCACGTCCCGCATGGTTGTAAAACGCAAAGGGGCCGAAAAACCTGTAGTTCTGGCCTGTACGTTACTACCTTATTCGCCGGAATTCGAGATGGGCGAAACTTTGGCTGAAGCCGAGGCTGACGTGAAACTAAACCACCGCCACTGCGCCAAGTTCTGCGTTCTGGGCGGGGCGAGTTGCAGCGCTTAAGACAATCAAGTCCTCCCCGACCTCATCGCAGAATAGTTAACGCAAATCGTATGTACAGGTTGTGTACGCATTGTGTACGTGTTGTGCACACGAAAAACATCCGATTTAGCCTAAAAGTTAACGTATCGACAGTGCCTCTTCCAGCACCGTTTTGACCACGGCCATATCAACGTTTTTCTCGACAAACGCCTCGCCGATATCACGCGCCAGGATAAAGGCAATCTTGCCGTCCGAAACCTTTTTGTCCTGCCCCATCAGCGCGATCAAACCCTCCGCATCCGGCAAATCACCCGCGATATCGGACAGGTCCTTTTTCATCCCCATCGTCGTCAGATGTTGGCGCACACGGCTGGGCGCTTCTTGCGAACAAACCCCCAATTTCTGTGATAATTCAAAGGCTAAGACACAACCTATTGCCACCCCCTCGCCATGCAGTAAGCGGTCCGAATAACCGGTCGCAGCCTCCAGCGCATGCCCAAACGTATGCCCCAGGTTTAACAGCGCCCGATCTCCGCGCTCTTTTTCATCGCGCGCTACGATTTGGGCTTTCATTTCACAGGACCGTTTGATCGCGGCAATACGGCCTACCTTATCCCCAAACGCTAGCGATGGTCCGTTTTTCTCTAACCAATCAAAGAACTTAACATCCCCGAGCAACCCGTATTTAACCACCTCGCCATACCCCGAAGTAAACTCCCGAGGGCTTAATGTGTCCAGAACATCTGTGTCTGCCAGCACCAGTTTTGGCTGGTGAAAAGCGCCTATCAAGTTTTTGCCATGTGGCGAATTTATTCCGGTTTTCCCCCCAACCGAACTATCCACCTGCGCCAGCAGCGAGGTAGGTATTTGGACGAAATTCACCCCGCGACGAAGGATGGCCGCAGCAAATCCAGCCAAGTCTCCGATCACGCCACCACCGAAGGCTATTACGGTGTCGTCACGTTCTACCTGTTGCTCGATAAGCCACTCAACAGCAGTCTCTAACCCATTCCACCCTTTGGTTTTTTCCCCCGCAGGCATCGCAATATAGTTGCTGGAAATGCCGGCATTTGACAGACCTGTTTGCAGTGTTTGCATATGCAAACCTGCCACCGTTTCATCCGTAATAATCGCAACTTTTGGCCGCTTCAGGAACGGCATGAGCCTGACACCGGATTCGGCCAGTAATCCCGGCCCGATCACGATATCATACTTGCGATCCGGCAGATCAACGGTCAGAGTTTCAGTGTTCATTTTGTTCCTCGTTCTTGGCTATTACCGACAAATGGTCGGCCTTATCCAGCGCCTCGATAATTGCGTTCACTACAACCTCGTGCGGATCACCAGACGCGCTGCTCACCACTATATCCGCTGTTTCGTATATAGGGTTCCGTGTTTCCAGTAATTTGGTTAACACCCCCTTGGGATCGTCTCCGTTCAACAGCGGCCGACTGGTCTTGTCCTTGACCCTTTCCCAAAGCGTCTCAAGATCAGCTTTGATCCATACCGAGATGCCGCTATTACCTATCATCTTACGGTTTTCATTGGACAAAAACGCCCCGCCACCTGTCGCCAGGACACAAGGCTCCTCGTTCAACAGGCGGCTAATAACCCTACGCTCGCCATCACGGAAATACTGCTCGTCGAAGCGTTCGAAAATCTCGGGGATGGTCATATCGGCAGCAGCTTCAATCTCGAAATCACTATCAACAAAGCGCACGCCCAGCCGATCAGCCAATCGCCGCCCCACGCTCGATTTACCTGCCCCCATCAACCCCACTAGAACCACCGTCCGGTTCAAACCGTAGGTACGAATGGGCTCGGACATAGGTGACATAGATAAAACCCCTATTGGGCGATTGATGATTTGTTAACTTCACGTTAGATTCAACGGGCGCGATATGAAAGAGGGATAATCCCCGTGATCGTCACCGCTACGATAACACTACGATAAGACGAGCACCATCGTCTTTGAACAAGGAGCAGGCAGAATGTTTCGATTGATAAAAGTTTTATTTTATTTAGCCGTGATCGGCGGGATTGGCATCGTCGGATACGCCTTGTTTTTCGAGCTTCCCGCACCGCAATCCGAAGTAACACAGGCTATTACGCCTGACCTGGATTAACCAATGCGTTTATTTACTCTGGTATTCTTAACGACAGGTGTGGTGACCTCTGCTTTTGCGCAAGCACCGCTAAGTGCGATTGGCTGGCTTAGTGACAACATCAAAAACCCGCCGGAGTTTCAAATACCACCCGATACGGTCCCGCTTGTCACGCCGCTTGTTCAGGAAATCTCGATTAAAAAGGGATTAACACCTGTTAGCCCTGACGCCATCGGCTTGCTTTCTCCGGCGGTAACCGGATTTTCAGCGGCGCTTTGGGGGGACATGCTTGCGGATGATATAGCGGATTTGTTGATCGATTTCAATGATGAAGGCCCTCCGGAGGCCAGAAGTATATTCCGCCGTATATTGTTGGCACAGGCCAACCCCGCGCCAAATGACGCGCAAAACGGTCTTGTACTGCAAGCCCGTGTCGCACGCCTGCTGAATATCGGTGCGCTAGATGCAGCCGAGGCACTTATAACATTAGCTCCGGCGACTAATCCGCAGATATTTCAGCAAAAATTTGAAATTGCGATATTGACGAACCGAACTAGTGGGGTGTGTGAAATCTTGAAGTCCACGCCTGCGATTTCAGTTGATCTTAGCGCGCGCGTCTATTGTCTGGCGCGAAGTGGAGACTGGAATGCAGCGGCTATTACCTTGTCGCTGGGGGCTGGAATCGGGGCGATTGACCCTGATCGTGAAGAGCTGCTGATACATTTCCTTGACCCAGAACTGTTTGAAGGCGAACCAGACCCGATCCCGCCTAACCCATTGGGTGTAATGGATTTTGTACTGCGCGAGGCGGTGCTTTTACCAAGACCCACTGGCCTGCTACCGCTTCCATACTTGTATCGCGACATCGGAACACGCGCCCCGCTTCGGGCCAAGTTGGAGGCCTCCGAGCGGCTGGTGATGGCTGGATCGCTGCCTTCAAACCTGCTTTTTGCCGCCTACCGCGAAGGTAAAGCCGCGAGTTCTGGCGGGGTGTGGGGCCGCGCCAACAGCGTTCAAATGCTGGACAAAGCACTGGCCGAAGGGGATGCAGCAGAAACTTCCGTTGCAATTTCATCCACTTACGATGCGTTTGCAAATGCAGGTTTGCTGAACGCTTTGGCCGAAGAATATGCTGAAACCCTGTCAACGCTAGAGTATTCGCCCGAATATACCGGTGCAAAATTGCAGGTTCTGGATTTACTGCACCTTGCGAATATTTCGAATATGTCATGGGTTGATAGCGCCGTTCTGGGTGAAAATCGCCGGCTTGCCTTGGCGATTGTGACGCAGGCCCCGTTGATTATTGACCCTGCTGGATCCGCGCTACAGCAATCGATTGTTAACGGTTTGAACGGCCCCTTGCCCGAAAGCCCCGCCGCTGCGCGAATATTAAACCTGCTTGAAGAGAACCGCCAAGGCCAAGCAATCCTTGCATCTTTGCGGCTGCTTTCCAGCGGCGCTTTGGCTGACCCCGAAGGGGTGCGCACAGGCCTCTATGTGCTTGTTTCGGCAGGGCAATCTGCGGCCGCACGACGTATAGCTGTGCAAATTCTATTGCTGCCTGTCGGAGGATAACGCGTGCATCCCTGGTTACCGACCTTTCTGGAAGCCATGCAAGCTGAACAGGATGCAGCCATTAACACGTTAACGGCCTACGGCCGTGACCTTAAGGATTTTGTGGGCTTTCTGGAACGGAAAAAGCTGACGCCCGAGGTGGCCAGCCGTGCGGATATTGAAAATTACCTGATCGAGTTGGAGGCAAACGGCCTCGCCAAATCCACCCGCGCTAGGCGATTGTCTTCCGTCCGGCAATTATACCGTTTTGCCTTCACCGAAGGCTGGCGCAGTGATGATCCTGCGGCGCAGATACGCGGGCCTAAGCGTGGACGACATTTGCCCACGACGTTAAGCGAAGCTGATGTTGTCACGTTGTTGGAAAAGGCAAGGACATACGGAAGAACCCCGTTGGACAAATTGCGAAACACATGCTTGATGGAAATCCTCTACGCGACAGGCCTTCGTGTTACCGAGCTGGTATCCTTGCCCGTCGCGGCGGTCAGAGGCGACCCGCGCATGATTTTAGTACGTGGTAAAGGTGGCCGGGAACGGATGGTACCGCTATCCCCTCCGGCGCGGGAGGCGTTGACGGAATGGCTGGTCGCACGCGATACTGATCTGAAAGAAAAGCACGTTAAATCCCCGTTTCTGTTTCCTTCACGAGGGAAAAAGGGGCACGTAACGCGTGAGTCATTCTTTCTATTTATAAAAGACTTGGCGTTGGTTAGCGGGCTTGACCCCAAGGGGGTGTCCCCGCACACATTACGCCATGCATTTGCCACGCATCTTCTGGCAAATGGCGCTGATTTGCTGTCCATTCAGGTGTTGTTAGGGCATGCTGACGTCTCCACCACGGAAATTTATACGCATGTGCTGGAAGAACGACTGAAAGCGCTGGTTCTTAACAAGCACCCGCTGGCTTAGATCTGCGCATAACTGGTGGCAAGGTGTCTTCGCTTGGCCAGTGACCTGTGCTTAGAGCCGTGTGATAGCCTTGGGTTAAACCTGCGTTTTCCATAGCTTGTCGGGCAGCAGAGAAATCATAGCTAAGACTATAAATATCGGGTTCGTCGTCCAGAACAACGAACCGGGTCTGCACCATGCCGTCATTGGGCGGCATCCCGATTGCCCCTGCGTTAATCCACAGCTTTCGCCCGACAAAATCCACGAACGGTATACCTGAATGGCCCGCAATAATTCCATCTACGGTCCCAACCACTGCTTCGACAGCTTTGATTTCTTCGATAAAAGCAACCTCGTCCGAAACAGGCCAGATAAAACGGCTGATGTTTGTTACGCCGCCGTGAATAGCCGCATATCTCCGTCCGTTTTTGGTGAAAACTGCAATATCAGGGCAAGAGGCCATCCATTCGCGACTATCATCCGAGACTTGATTCAGCGCATGGGCATACCACCCCTGTGCCAATATCGAGCATTGCGAATTGTCCTCGAACCCACAGGCGCAATCGTCTGAACCTTCGGCCAGTTGCTTTTCGCAATTGCCTGCCACAACGGTGCAACCATGTGCGCGAACGGCCTGAACCGTCGCTTCGGCATCGGCGCAGTAAGCCACCACATCACCAGTGCAAATCATGCGTTCAGCGGGAATTTCCAAATGTTCGGCGGCATCTTTCAGCGCCTCAAACGCCTGCAAATTCGAATACGGGCCGCCAAAAAACAGCATTGGGCCGTTAAAATCGCCTAAATCTGTAATTTTCATATTGATCCCCTGCTTGCAGATGGCCTGCTCAGCCCCCATAACTGAAGATTGAAAACCCGCATTGCAAGGAGCTTATGCAAATGGAAGCTGCCGCTGGCGAAATCGTTACTTGGGACATAGCCTTTTGGGGCACTGTTGGCGCGATCATTGCGCTGTTGTTACTGTCTGCATTCTTCTCGGGGTCCGAGACCGCGTTGACCGCCGCAAGCCGGGCCAAGTTGAACGGCATGGCCAAAAAAGGCTCCACCGGGGCGCAGAAGGCGTTGAATCTGACGGACGATAATGAACGCCTGATCGGGGCGGTTTTGTTGGGTAATAACCTTGTGAATATTCTTGCGGCCGCGCTGGCGACCAGCCTGTTCACGATGCTTTACGGTTCCAGTGGTGTGGCGATGGCGACGATCGTTATGACCCTTCTGGTGCTGATTTTTGCCGAGGTGATGCCGAAGACTTACGCGATCACCAACCCTGAATCGGCGGCCCTGCGCGTCTCGCCTGTTATTGCGATTGTTGTGCGTATTCTGTCACCGTTCGTGAACATCGTGCGTCTGCTGGTGCGGTTCTTTATGCGCCTTCTGGGGGTTAAAATCGATCCTGACACCCGCATTCTGGCGCATCAGGAAATTGCCGAGGCGATTGTGCTGCACCACTCCGAAGGGGGGGTGCAGAAGGACGACCGTGATCGTTTGCTAGGGGCGCTAGACCTGAAAAACCGCGAGGTCGAGGAGGTCATGCTCCATCGCTCCAACATCGAAATGATTGATGTGGATGATGATCCAAACGCGATTCTGACGCAAGCGCTGCAATCACCATACACCCGTATTCCGGTATTCAAGGACAAGCCTGAAAACATTGTCGGGGTTGTACACGCCAAGGATTTGTTGCGCACCGTAGATTCCATGGTACGCGGGACGAAGGACGGGCTGCAAAGCCTTGAAGATTTTGATATTCTCGACATCGCGATGAAACCGTATTTTGTGCCGGAAACAACCTCTCTGGATGATCAGATGCGGGAATTTTTACGCCGCAAATCGCATTTTGCCTTGGTGGTGGATGAATATGGTTCGCTACAAGGTCTGATTACACTTGAGGATATTCTTGAGGAAATCGTAGGCGAAATTGCTGATGAACACGATCTGGACGAAGACGAGGTAGAGCGCACGAATGACGGCGAGGTTATCGTTGACGGGGCTATGACAATCCGCGATGTGAACCGTACATGCGATTGGTCCTTGCCGGATGAGCAAGCCAATACCGTGGCCGGATTGGTGATATTCGAGGCACAGACGATCCCGACCGAAGGACAGATATTTTCGTTCCACGGCTATCGCTTCGAGGTGTTGAGCCGCGAGCATAACCGAATTGCAAAAATTCGAATTCGCCGGTTGGGTTAAAGGTTCTTAAAGAAGTTCCCGAGTGTTCCCCGCCCCATCGAGCGTCCTAATTGCGTTCCGAACGAACGTGCCAGTGATTTTGCGAAGGCCTGCCCTGCCGTATCCCCGCGCGAACTGCGCTTGGGCTTTTCGGTCGGGCGGGAATACTTCGTGCCACTACCATATCGCCGTGCGCTAGAAAACTCACGCTCAACGGGTTCGTCTTCCGGTTCTTCCAGCTCGGCGGCAGTTGCGGCCTTACGCTTTAGGATTTCAAAGGCGGATTCCCGGTCTATTTTGGCTTCATAAAGCCCTGCCAGAGGGGATTTGGCTATCACGGCAGTCCGTTCGACATCAGTTATCGGCCCAAGGCGGGACGACGGCGGACGGATCATGGTGCGCTCGACTATCGAAGGCACGCCCTTTTTAACCAACGTGGATACCACGGCCTCTCCCACACCAACATCGCGGATGGCCTCCAGCGTGTCAAAGGCGGGGTTGGGGCGGAAGGTTTCAGCGGCCGCCCGCAACGCTTTCTGGTCGCGCGGCGTAAACGCCCGTAGTGCATGTTGGAAACGATTACCAAGCTGGCCGAGGATATCGGAGGGCACATCGTCGGGGTTCTGCGTGATGAAGAACACCCCAACCCCTTTAGAGCGGATCAGACGGGCGACCTGCTCCACCTTGTCGATCAACGCTTTTGGGGCGTCGTCAAATAGCAGATGTGCCTCGTCGAAGAAGAAGACGAACTTGGGTTTGTCGGGGTCGCCAACTTCGGGAAGGTTTTCGAATAATTCCGAGAGCATCCACAACAAGAAAGTCGCATAAAGACGTGGCGATTGCATCAGGCGGTCAGCGGCAAGGATGTTCACGCGTCCCTGCCCGCTAGGGGTTTTCGCGATCATATCGTCCAGATTAAGCGCAGGTTCGCCAAAAAGCTGCAAAGCACCTTGGTTTTCCAAAACAAGCAAACGACGTTGAATCGCCCCGATTGAGGCTTTGGAAATATTTCCATACCGCAGCGTTAGGTCATCAGAGTTTTCACCAAGCCAGACCAACAGCGATTGAAGATCTTTAAGGTCCAGCAACAACATGCCGTTTTCATCCGCCATACGAAATGCGATGTTAAGCACCCCCTCTTGTGCTTCGGTCAATTCCAGTAGACGGGACAGCAGCAGCGGCCCCATCTCTGAGATTGTCGTGCGAACCGGGTGGCCTTTTTCGCCAAACATATCCCAGAAAACAACGGGGAAACCCTCGTATCCGTAATCGTCAAAGCCGATTGTATTGGCGCGTGAAACAAGTTTATCGTGCAGCTTGTGATCAACTGAACCCGGGACTGCCAGTCCGGAAAGGTCACCTTTCACATCGGACAGGAATACGGGAACACCTTGCTTGGAAAAACTCTCGGCCAGAATTTGCAACGTTACGGTTTTACCCGTACCCGTCGCGCCTGCGATCAAGCCGTGACGGTTTGCGTATTTCAAGATCAAGCTTTGTGGGTCAGCGTAATCTATACCGCCGCCGCCAACAAATATCCGGTCGTTTTCCATAAAATGCCCTTTGCAAAATTGTTGCTTAGGAAATAACGCGATCACAGCAACAACGCCAGCCTTTATGCGTTCACCAAGGATCACACGTAGCGCATTTAGATTGATAGCCAAAGCAGAGGATTGCAAAAAATCTGTGATTGGAGTGTGGCCTGCGCCCCAAGTTTCCTCCACTTGACGGAGAGTCCCTGGCCTCGTCTAACGAAGTAAATAGCGTTTCATTCAGGCACTCATCGCGTAACTTGCCGTTAAAGCTTTCTATAAACCCATTCTGCTCGGGCTTGCGAGGGGCGATGTAATGCCAATCGATCCCGTTGTTCTGGACCCATCGTAGAATAGCCATGCTGGTAGATTCAGTGCCGTTATCCACTGCCTGGCAGGGTATTGCGTAGTGGGCCTATCAGCAATAGTGCCAAGGCAAATGGAGGCCCCCAAAGTTGGCTATCTAGGGCAGCCGCTAATATTCATTTACAAAGTGTTGCAAAATAGAATGGTGCCCGGGGGCGGATTTGAACCACCGACACGCGAATTTTCAATCCGCTGCTCTACCCCTGAGCTACCCGGGCACGGGTAAGGCATCTTGCCTTGGGTGGGGGCGTTTTAGGTTAGATATTGGCGACTGTCCATAGCAATTTTCGGAAAATTTCGTGGAATTTCAGTGCTTGGTTTGCGCAGCCGCCATCAACGCTATTTCATCTTCTTCTGTAAGGCCCTCAAGCGGTGCGGGAATGGCGTAAGATTCGTTTAACCATTTGCCCAGATCAACGTCTGCGCAGCGCTTGGAGCAGAATGGTTTGAGTTTTGGGTCAGTTGGCTTTTGGCAAATAGGACAGCTCATTTCATAGCCTCTTTCAGCGGAAACCGCTCGCGTTTGCGTTGCAGCTCCAGATTACCCAGCGGCGTCCATCCGGCAATAATCGTATCCACCCCGTCACGCCGGAATGCAGCCCGCAATGCAGATTCGATTTTCGCACGTTCCTTTTTGTTAACAGGTGCAAAATCAACGGTTATCTGGCCGCCCAATCCACGAATTAACAACTGCCGCGAAATCTCTTTCGCCGCTGCAAGGTTGGTTTTCAGGCCAGACGCCGGGGAAAAGTCCCCGCCCGTATTCACATCAATCGCAATCAACGCCCGCGTCGGCTCGATGCTTAGCCACGCAGTTTCACCCAACCTAACCTTTGGCCCCATCGCGGCATCAATATAATCCAGAATACCGTGATGTTCGAACGCGCCCTCGGTATTTTCCACCTGATCCGGTTCGACCCAATCCCGCCACGCGCGCACGGTTGCTGATGGCGCATCCAGCAGCAGCTCCGGCTCCCGACCATCAGTTCCGGCGATCACAGTCCGGCACATATCCAGCATGTTGTGAATGTCGTCAGCAATAATGTCGCCATCAGCTCCTTTACAGGCGGAGCGCAGGATTAACCCTTCATCGCCGCCATCAACCGCATCGTGGGCGATCTCCAGCAAACGGTTTCGTTCATCTTCATCATGGATATTGCGGGCAATGTTCAGGCCTGGGTTAGCTGGTGTAACAATAGCATACCGGCTTTTGAACAAAAGTTTACGCGCAACGGGCGAGGCTTTGCCTTCGTCCGCAAATGTTGCCACCTGCACAACAATCGGCGTACCGGGCGACATGCCCTTGGCGTCTTTTAAAAATGCCCGCTGCCCGTCTGGCAGGCGAAGTATAGCACCGTGCATTCCCTTTAAGGGGCGCTCCAGAATACCTCTATAAATCGCCTCTGGGCGCGGAATGGGGTCTTCTTCCGGTGGGTCCACCAGTAAGTCCGTTAACTTTCCATCAACCAACAGCGCCGCCATTTCATTGTCAAATACAGCTAAAGACCCTTTCATGCGGGTGCCCCTTCATAGGAGACAGGATACCCTGCCCCGATCAACATATTCGCGGTTTCAGTTAACGGTAGTCCCACCACATTGGTGTACGAACCGTTAATGGCGGGAATAAATGCGCCGCCAATGCCTTGGATGGCATAACCACCTGCTTTGCCTTGCCACTCGCCTGATCGTAAATAGGCGGACAGCTCAACATCGGACAATCGTTTGAATTTCACAACTGTTTCCACATTTCGTGTCCAAACCTTGCCCCCGAGACGCAGCGCAACACCAGTAGTCACACGGTGGCGACGACCGGACAGGAGCGTCAGGAATTTTGCAGCCTCGGCGATATCGGCGGGTTTACCTAGAATACGGCGGCCAACGGCCACAACGGTATCGGCAGACAGAGTCAAATCGCCGGAATCAATCGCCTGTGCTTTTTCCACAGCAAGCCGCGCCGCATAAGGGCGTGGCAGTTCGTTTTTATGTGGGGTTTCGTCAATATCGGCGGGCCGGATTTCGTCCGGCACTACACCAATTTGCGCCAACAGCTCGCGCCTGCGCGGGCTGCCTGATCCAAGGATCAGTCGCAAGTTACTTGAAACGATAGTTGATGCGCCCTTTGGACAAATCGTACGGGGTCATTTCGACCTGCACTTTGTCACCTGCAAGCACACGAATACGGTTTTTCCGCATTTTGCCCGCAGTATGCGCGATAATTACGTGGCCGTTCTCTAGCTCTACCCGAAACGTCGCGTTCGGCAGAAGCTCGGTCACGACACCCGGGAATTCTAGAAGTTCTTCCTTGGCCATGTGATCTCCGATCTGGTTGTTTTAGTGCAAACAATTGTCTGCGAGGCATAGATGAGGGGTAAATGCTGAAATTTCAAGCCTAAAGAGCGTTTTATCCCTCAATTTCATCCGGTGGGCCGAAACGATTGATTATCCGTTGCGAAACCTGATCGCGCATCTGGCGATAGACCTTCAATTTATCTTCGCGCGACTCCCCCAAACCTGTGGGATCGAAAATAGGCCAGTATTCAACCTCTAGCGCATGTACGCGTGTGTATTCTAAGGCGCGACGCTGAGAGGCAGGCGACAGCGCGATCACCAAATCGTACCCATCGATGTCATCACCCCACTCCTCCATATCATCGAAAGAGCGAACACGGTGCTTTTCGAGGTGCACGTCAATTTCGCCAGCAACCGCAACAGAAAATCCGTCGACTTCCAAATCATGTTTCACACCGGCCGATTGCACGAAAATTCGTGTACCGTAGTATTTCTTCATAATCCCTTCAGCCATGGGCGAGCGCACGGCGTTATGATCGCAAGCGAACAACACAGATGTTGGGTTGTCCGCCATGCGCCCTTAACCCTTGAAATGCAGGACGCAAATCAGCGTAAACAGGCGGCGCGAGGTGGCTTTGTCAGTGTTAACTTTGCCTGCCAGACGTTCCTCGACGACATTGCTGCCCTCGTTGTGAATGCCACGTCGCCCCATATCAATCGCCTCGATTTGGGAAGGCGGTAGGCGCTTCACGGCGTCGAAATAGCTTTCGCAAATCTGGAAGTAGTCTTTGATAACTTGGCGAAACGGGGTTAACGAAAGATGAAACTCGCCCGCCTTTTCGCCCGATTGCGTATGCAGATCAAAAACCAGACGGCGGTCTGCAATCGACAAATCCAGACGATAAGGTCCTGCCGGAACCTCCTGTCCTTCGCGGCCTATTGGCTTGAAAAGGTTTTTCTCAAGCAAATCAAAAATTGCGACGCGGCGTTCCTGTTCGATTTCAGGTGTCGGCGCTGGCAAGCCGGAGTCATCTAGATTGACTTCGAATATACGATCCGTATCAGTCATTTTCACCCTCGTTCAATTGATCGAGGCGTAGGCGAACAGACAACCCGTGCGCCTCCAGGCTTTCGGATTTAGCCAAGGTTTCGGCCGCAGGCCCGATAGCTTTCAACGCCTCGGGCGTCATCCGTGCAATCGTTGTACGCTTCATGAAGTCCAGAACCGACAGACCGGAGGAAAACCTCGCCGATCGTGCCGTTGGCAGCACGTGGTTCGGTCCACCGACATAATCGCCGATTGCCTCAGGCGTCCACGCGCCAACGAAAATCGCACCGGCGTGGCGAACCTTTTCAGACAGGCCTTCGGCATCGGCAACGCAAAGTTCCAGATGTTCGGGGGCAATCCGATCCGACAGCGTGGCAGCAAGGTCAAGGTTATCAACCACAATCACCGCTCCGTAATCCTGCCAGCTTGGCGTTGCAACCGCGCGACGCTCTAGTGTTTCCAGACGCTTATCAACGGCCGCAGCGACCGCTTGGCCAAAACCTTCATCATCCGTGATCAGAATCGATTGCGCGCTTTCGTCGTGTTCAGCCTGTGACAGCAAATCAACCGCAACCCAATCGGGGTTGTTATCCTTGTCCGCAATCACAAGAATTTCGGATGGTCCTGCGATCATATCAATCCCGACACGCCCAAACACGCGCCGTTTGGCAGCCGCAACAAAAGCGTTCCCCGGGCCGGTGATCTTATCAACCTGCTTGATCGTGCCCGTCCCGTAAGCCATCGCCGCAATCGCCTGCGCGCCACCGATACGGTAAACGGTCTCAACACCAGACAAACGCGCCGCCAGCAAGACCAGCGGGTTAACTTTTCCATCAGGCGTGGGCGCACAAATCACGAGGTTTTCGACCCCCGCGACATTCGCCGGAATTGCATTCATTAACACAGACGACGGATATGACGCCAAACCACCCGGCACATAAAGCCCAGCCGATTCCACAGCGGACCAACGCCAACCAAGCTCGGCCCCGCTTCCATCGACCCAGCGTTCATCCCTTGGCAACTGGCGCTTGTGGTAAACACGGATACGCTCGGCCGCCAGTTCCAACGCCTCGCGCTCAATGGCAGGAACCTTGGCAATCTCGGAATCCATCTCGGTGGCCGAAAACGCTAGCGTTTCCGGCGTCAGTGATAGACGGTCAAACTTTTCGGTAAGTTCAATCACAGCTTCATCGCCGCGCACTGCAACGTCTGCGATGATATCCGCCACAATGGCATCAACATCCGAGTCAGACTCGCGTTTCATACCGAGGAGTTCAACAAACCGAGCCTCGAAGTCAGGCTGCTTGGAATTCAGAAGTACAGGCATTTTATTCGTCCGGGTGTGTGGGAACATGCGTGGAGCGGGCTATATAAGGGCGAGAAACATCGCTGAGAGTCACGTCCAGACACTCAACATCCAGCGCAATCGCACCGTCGCCCGCAAGCGTAAGGACCACCTGCCCTGCGCCATCTTCGCCAGCCGCAAAACTGATCGATAGTAGCTCAAACGCCATGTCCCTGTCCGCAGGGTCCAGACCTTGCGCGGAAACTTTCAGCGTAGATTCAATGACCAGCATCGACTGCACCCGCTCGTAAGGGCGGCCTTGCTGTTCGGCGTTTGCACGATCTTCCCAGCGGAAACGGTTCAGCAAAACTCCAAAACGGTGCTTTTTAGCTAACCACGAAATTTCCGAGTTCTGCCCGACCGCATCCTGAACGTAAGTCGAGATAACCGCCAGATCATCTGTACTTTCAGCCTTCAGGCGTAAAGGTTGTTCTGCGCCGTCCGAAAATTTAGCATCTGCCATTGTTTACTCCGAAATCCGTTCAATATTCGCACCAACCGCGGAAAGCTTGCGCACCACGTGTTCGTACCCGCGATCAAGATGGTAAACCCGCGTTACCACAGTTTCCCCCTCGGCGACCATCCCCGCCATGATCAAACTGATAGAGGCCCGCAGGTCCGTCGCCATAACCGGCGCGCCTTTCAGGGATTTCACGCCTTTGACTGTCGCATGACCACCATGCACCTCGATATCAGCCCCCATACGAATAAGTTCGGGCGCGTGCATAAAACGGTTTTCGAAAATGGTTTCTTCCAGAACGGATGTGCCATCAGCCAAGGTCAACAACGCCATCATCTGCGCCTGCAGGTCCGTCGGGAAGCCTGGGTGTACTTCGGTTTTGACGTCAACAGGGTGGATAACATCGCCTTTACGCGACACGACCAGACTGTTTGGCGTTTCTTCAATAATAGCACCTGCGGCTTCAAGCTTATCACTGAAGGCTGCAACCAGATTACGGCGGCCACCCAAAAGTTCAACTTTGCCACCTGTAATCACAGGGGCCAGCATATACGTACCCAGTTCAATCCGGTCAGTCACAACCTGATGCGTCGCGGCACCTAGGCGATCGACGCCCTGAATAGTCAGGGTTGAGGTCCCCTCTCCCTCGATCTGCGCCCCCATTGCCCGCAGACATTTGGCCAGATCGACGATTTCGGGCTCTCGCGCAACATTCTTCAGAACTGTCGTTCCCTTGGCCAGAGTCGCCGCCGACATCAAGTTTTCGGTCGCACCAACCGAGGCAAACGGAAGTTCATACGTCGCACCGATCAAACCCTTAGGCGCTGTGGCATGGATATAGCCATCACGAAGGTCCAGCAAGGCCCCCATGGCTTCGAAGCCCGACAAGTGGATATCGACAGGCCGCGCCCCAATCGCGCAGCCGCCAGGCAAAGAAACAACTGCCTCGCCGTCGCGGGCCAGCATCGGCCCAAGCACCCCGATCGAAGCACGCATTTTGCGAACAATGTCGTAATGCGCTGTATGGTTTGTAATCTTGGCCGTACCAATCGCCAACACCCGCCCGTCTTGCAACGAGGCAACCTCGCAACCAAGCGATTCCAGCAGTTCTGTCATAGTGCGAATGTCGGAAAGACGCGGCACGTTGGTCAGCGTCAACGGTTCCTCGCTAAGAAGGGCCGCAGGCATCAACGTCAGGCACGCATTTTTCGCCCCCGAAATCGGGATTTGGCCATGAAGCGTCGTGCCGCCGTTAACTACGATTCTATCCATCCTGCTCGTCCTTGTCTATCACTTGTCGCGCACGTTTTTGCGATTTTCGCCTGTGCATATTCACACGTAACGCCTCGCGCAAGCGTTCTTCGCGCTTGGCGGCTTTGGCCTTTTTGCCCGTTCTGTCGGGGATCTGATTTTGCGTATCATCTGCCATACAACATTCTCTACACCAACATCGGGGATGGGGTCCAGATAGCCCTTGCACTTGGCGATATTTCGGCTAAAAGGCGCAACATTGCTGCCGTAGCTCAGGGGTAGAGCACTCCCTTGGTAAGGGGCGGGCTTTTACTGGCAAGTTTTTGTTTTAACTTGCCATTACTGCAGTGTTAAAATATCGGGGTTTCTCGTAGGGTTCTTTTCTACGTGAAAACCACAAACAGCACGCTGCTGTAGCTCAGAGGTAGAGCACTCCCTTGGTAAGGGAGAGGTCGGGAGTTCGATTCTCCCCAGCAGCACCAT
>Ga0209121_10000920_pt1 | contig 31409 bp, 33 predicted proteins | sample Cruoilmetagenom3_FD_187292 | JGI IMG/M metagenome (GOLD analysis project Ga0209121, IMG submission 187292) | Oil polluted marine microbial communities from Coal Oil Point, Santa Barbara, California, USA - Sample 3 (SPAdes) (version 2) | ecosystem: Environmental > Aquatic > Marine > Oil seeps ...
TGTGCTGGTGCTGTTTATTGTGCCTGTGACCCTGATTGGGATGGCTTCACCCTTTGCCCTAAAACTGGCTCTCCATGATACCGAACACGCCGGTAAGGAGTCCGGCCGGATTTCGGCGATCTCAACCCTGGGTTCCTTTATCGGGACCTTCCTGCCGGTTTTGGTATTGGTACCATTGATCGGGACATTCAGAACCTTTTTGTTTTTTAGTTCCCTTCTGATGGTTGTTGCAACCATTGGCTTTCTTGTTTACGTGGATTTTCGGTCCTGGTTGCGCCAGGCCTGGATGCCAATCGTACTCATCCTTCTTTGGGTCTTTGGCACGCGTGGAGCGGATAAGGCCTCAGAGAATATGATCTATGAAACCGAATCGGCCTACAACTACATCCAGGTACTCGAATATGGAGATTACCGGTATTTGAGATTGAACGAAGGTCAGGGCTACCATTCTGTTTATAGCCCATCTGAACTTTTTTATTCCGGTCCCTGGTCCCAGGTGTTGGTTGCGCCTTTGTTCAATAGCGCACCTGCCAGCCTGGATTCAGTTCAAAGTATGGCTGTTGTTGGCCTTGCGGCAGGAACGACTGCCCGTCAAGCAACGACGGTTTATGGGGAGGATTTGCGGATTGATGGATTTGAAATCGACCCCAAGATTGTCGAGGTTGGCCAAACGTATTTTGGGATGACGGAATCCAACCTGAACGTGATTGTTGAAGATGGCCGCTGGGGGTTGGCGCATTCCGAGAATCATTACGACATCATCAGCGTGGATGCTTACAGACCGCCTTATATCCCCTGGCAGATGACCACTCTGGAGTTCTTTGAGATTGCCTATAACCATTTGACGGACCAGGGCGTGCTGGTGATCAATATCGGCCGCAGTCCATTGGATCGTACCTTGGTGAATGATCTTGCAACCACCATCCGGCAGGTTTTTCCGACTGTTTTTACAATGGATGTGCCGAATTCATTTAATACCATCCTTTTTGCCACCAGGCAGGCCGGGAGTTGGGATAATTTATGGGAGAATTATGCCCAGCTGTCAAATATGGATGGCGTTGAACCATTATTGCTCAATGCCATGGCGACCACATTAATGAATATGCAACCAGAACCGGAAATGACCCGGATCTATACCGATGATAAAGCGCCGATTGAATGGGTGACCAATAAGATTGTGTTGGACTTCATTCTCGGCGGTGATATGGGAGATTTGCAATGAACGATAAAAATACGGATAAGAACTTATTAGGATGGGTGGCAACTATCCTGACACCCTTAGTCATCCTGATGCTGGTTGTCAGAATTTTAATAACGCCCGTCTTTGCTAAAATCGAATACAAGATGCCCGGTTTCCCGGAGGACCCCTTTGGGTTCACATTAGAAGACCGGTTAACCTGGTCAGAGCCATCTATAATTTACCTGACCAATGGTGCAGGCATTGAATATCTTGGGGAGCTGACATTTGACGACGGTACACCGATCTATACTGCTGATGAATTGAGCCATATGGAAGATGTGAAGGGGGTTGTCAGATGGATGCTAACCGGACTTTCCGTATTGATGCTGATCCTGGTCCTGATTACATACTCCTATGTGAAGAAGGGTCAGCGCCTTGAGATGTTGGCCGCTCTGAGGAGAGGTGCCTGGGCAACGATCGGCCTGATAGCAGCCATATTGATATTAGTCACCGTTGCTTTTGATCAATTATTCACCTGGTTCCATATGCTCTTTTTCGAGAATGGTACCTGGAAGTTTTACACCTCGGATACCCTTATCCGTCTCTTCCCCATACGATTTTGGCAGGATGCCTTCATTGCTGTTGGTGTGCTGAGTATTATTTTCAGTGGATTAATTCTTATTGTTACAAAACCGAAAAGACAAAAGCAATGACCTTCGGTTAATAAAATAAAAGCGGTCTCATATTTTGAGACCGCTTTTTGATTTTACTTATTTACCCTTAGCGCACCGCAACCGGATTGTCCGGATTGGCTTTGGGATCGAAAATGTGGAAGTTTGTCATATTGAAGACTACTTTGATATCTTCACCCATGCTGACTCGCGTGCGGGGGTCAACCCGGGCAACAAAGCTGTGCTTACCCAGCATCAGGTAAAGGAAGATCTCATTACCCATTAATTCTGTGACGTCAACTTTTACATCAACAGATTCAGCGATGATTGATGGCGGTGCAAAATCCGGGTTGTGGATATCTTCTGGACGAATACCGAAGATCACTTCCTGACCGGCCATGCCTTCATAAACGCCATGGCGTTCCTTTGGGATTTTCACTTTGAAACTTTCAAGGTCAACAAATAGATCGCTGCCTTCCTTGACCAGTTTTCCGTCAAAGAAGTTCATGGCAGGAGAACCGATGAAACCGGCAACGAATAAATTGGCGGGGAAGTCATAGAGCTGTTGGGGGGTATCCAACTGCTGCAGCACGCCTTTGTTGAGGACTGCGATCCGGGTGGCCATGGTCATAGCTTCGGTCTGGTCATGGGTCACGTAAATGAAGGTGGTTTCCAGCCGTTTGTGCAGTTTGCTGATCTGGGCACGGGTCTGGACACGCAGTTTGGCATCCAGGTTTGACAGCGGCTCATCGAAGAGGAACACTTTTGGCTCGCGAACGATTGCCCGGCCGACCGCCACACGCTGGCGCTGACCACCGGAGAGTTCACGGGGTTTCCTGTTCAGGAGCTGTTCGATGCCGAGGATTTTGGCTGCTTCTTCCACCTTGGTCTTGATCTCGTCCTTGGGGGTTTTGCGAAGTTTTAGACCAAATGCCATGTTGTCATAGACAGACATGTGCGGGTAAAGGGCGTAGGATTGGAAAACCATAGCGATGTCGCGGTCTTTGGGGGCCACGTCATTCACAACCTGCTCGCCAATCAGTACCTCACCATCAGTCACTTCTTCTAGCCCTGCAAGGCATCGCAATGCCGTGGTTTTGCCGCAGCCCGAAGGCCCGACAAGAACAAGGAATTCCTTGTCTTCGACATGGATGAACAGGTCGTTCAGCGCAATAACGTCGCCGAACTTTTTCCATACATGATCATACGTTACACTTGCCATAATAAATGTTCCTCCAATCTGAAAAGTTTAGTGGCTCCATTATACCACTATTGACTCTCTCTTCCTGGATGTTGGGCATGTTAAAACCGAAACCTTAAATATAAAACCACCAGTCCCAATCTGACTGGTGGTTGGTTGGTCCGTTTAGAATTATCGCTGTTTTTTCTCAAGAATAGTTGACCGCAAATTTTTGAGTCGCTTCATGGCATCGTTATGGCCATAGCCGAAGTAATCATGCAGCAGAGTATATTCCGAATAGAGTCGATTATAGGTTTTTTTATCATTATTATTCGGAACGAAGGTCTTTTCCATCAGATGGGCCATATTCTTGCAGGCGTCCTGAATGGTCGCGTAGCCGCCATTTTCTGTGCCTGCAGCCACTGCCGCGTACATTGCAGCACCCATCGCTGAGGAATGAGGACAATCAGCCACCTTGATCTCCATGCGGGTCACTTCAGCGAGGATTTTCAAGAGTAATTTATTCTGCATTGGTGCGCCGCCCGTGACAACGATTTCATTAATCGGAACGCCGCTGGCGATGAAGGTTTCGATGATCTTCCTTGTGCCAAAGGCTGAGGCTTCCAGCATTGCCCGATAGATCTCCTCCGGTTTGGTTTGGAGGTTATATCCCAGGATCAACCCTGTCAGATCCTCATCCACCAGGATGCTGCGGTCGCCGTTCCACCAGTCCAGGGCGATCAGACCTGATTCCGCAGGTTCGAGTGCAGAGGCTTTTTCTTCCATGAGTTCATAGATACTGATCTTGCGTTTACGGGCTTCTTTTGCATATTCTTCGGGTGCGGCATTTTTCATAAACCACGCGAATTGATCGCCACCACTTGCCTGGCCGGCTTCATAACCAGTGTAACCTGGGATGATGCCATCCTTGACCATACCGGCCATTCCCGGCACACGATATTCTTTTTTGGAAAGGACCATATGACCGAAACGCGAACCCAAAAGGATGGTCATATTGCCTGGTTCAACTACGCTGGCCGCCGGGACAGCAGCCTGGTTGTTCATCATGCCGGTCGCCACCGGAATCCCAGGGTTGAGTTTCATCCATTGGGCGGCTTCTTCGCAGAGTAAGCCAACCTGTTGGCCTAGAGGGGAGATCTCACGTGACATTTTTTCTTCGACGACACTGGCCAACCCGGGAGCCAATGAGGAGAAGAAGGTTTCCAGTGGGAATCCTTCTTCTTTGGACCAGAGGGCTTTATAGCCAGCAGCGGTGATACTGCGAGATTCGACACCAGTTAGCTGCCAGGTGAGCCAGTCACAGCCTTCGATCACGCGATCGGCAGCATTATAGATCGAGGAGGATTCATCATAGGTCTCCCAGACTTTCGGGAAAAACCACTCTGCATTGATCCTGCCGCCATAGCGATCCAGAAAGGTTTCAAAGAGGTCGGCTGCCAATTCGGTTATCTGATCTGCTTTTTCCTTGGCGGCTGTGTGCTTGCCGATTTTTGGCCAGGCATTTGGGTCTTCCTTGAATTCGTCCAGCAGTGCCAGCGGGGTGCCATCCGCGGTGACCGGGATCAGGGTTGAATCGGCAAAACTAACGCCGATACCAATCACCTGGTCTGCATCAATAGCGTTGCCTTTTAAAAGTCTGGGGACTGTGCGCTTAAGTGCCGTAATATAATCACGCGGATGATGGAGTGCCCATCCAGCGGCAAGCTCAATATCTGAATCGGGAAGTTTTTCAGTAATGATGCCGTGAGTATATTGATAGGTTGTTGAATTGACACAATTCCCATTACTGACATTCACCAAAAGTGCGGTTACGGTTTCGTTGCCAAATTCGATGCCAATGGTGAATTTACTCTTTCCACTCAAGATAGATTCTCCTTACAAAATACCTGGTACAAAATTATTAATTCTACTTATTATCTATTAATCCGGCCCCAACCGCAAGTTCTTGCATTTCGCGAGTAATTTTACGCTTTCTTTCAATATTTAATTCCCGGTTCAGGCTGGTGATGATATCTTCCGAATTACTTTTCGCATTTTCCATGAGCAGGAAGCGGGACGAATGTTCCGCTATTGCGGATTCCAGCATAGATCGGTAGAACGTTGACGCAATGAAATGGCCTTTGATCTGGGTATAAATACCTTGGGGATCGGTTTCGATGATGGGAGGTGGCCAGGAGGGGTTCTCGTAAGCCAGGGAGGATTCCTGGTCAGTCAGGTCGAAAGGTAAGAGGGTGACAGCCATAAACTGCAGCTTTCCCTCACTTTTGCTTTTCTGATATAAGATGGTCAAGCGGTCCAATTGGGAGGTCTCAAATTGAGCGATCCACTGTTGAGTCAATAGATAGGATCGACGGTAGGAATTGAGGAGGTCCGAATCAAATGGGGCGGACCAATCTGGCGTTTTTCCTAAGACAGAAAGGGTATGAATCATCCTGGATCCAATGACCCAGATCTGACTGGGTGAGGATGACTGGTTTTCCACCCACTTGAGTGCTGCCGCGCCCAGGTTTTCATTGAACTTGCCGCAAAGGCCGCGCTCTGTGCCGATCAGCAGGACAGCGTTGTTGCTGGGGCCATCTTGATCTGGCGCGAGCGCTTTTTGGAGATTTCCATCCTTGGTTAACAGCGGCGAAACTTGCCTGAGGATTTGAAAATAGCTTTCCTGAAAGTCGGCCAGACGTTGAAGTTTGTTCTGCGCCATTTGCCAGGTGCCCATCGAGATGGTCCGCAGTGCACCTAAGAGAGGCTCAATAGCCTGCAGATTGTTCAACCTGGCAACGATCTTTTCGTATGACTGACTCATGATGTTTTAGAACGTCTCAATCCTGTCGATATCCCAAATGAATGCCACCGCGCCGCCCAGATCGGCTGTGACAGGCGTGCTGCCCATGGAAAGGGTGTCCTCTGTGGACTGCGGATTCATTTCGATTTTCGTCCGGCAGTGGGTTTTGATGATATTCAGAACCTTATCCAGTTGGATCTCTTTGACCGCAATGAAAAGGGATTTCTGGCTCTGGCGAAGCATCCCGCCCCGCGTTTCTGCATAGGTGGCAGTATGCCCGGCGTTGATCAGGGCATCCAGGACCGGATCAGCGCTGTTGGATGGGACCACGACCATCATCATTTTCATTGGCTTGCACCTTTCTCTTCCAACCAGACCTGACTGAAATCATCCAAAGCCTGGGTCAACTGTTCTTCTATTGATGGGGTCAATTCACCTGTTTTTTCAATCTCGCTGGCCAATTTCGCTTCATGGGTATAAAAATGCCGAACTAACTTATTCTTGAATTTCGCAATCTTCCGGAGGGGGATCTGATCCAGATAGCCATGATTATGGGCATAGAGGATAACCACAGTACCCGCAAAAGAAGTAGGATTGTGGGGTTTTTGCTTCAGGACAGCCAGGATGAGCTGACCTTTTTGGATCTGGTTCCGGGTGGCATCGTCCACTTCGGTACCGAAACGGGTAAAGTGCTCCACTTCCTGATATTGGGAAAGTTCAAGTTTCAAATCTCCAACCAGGTTTCGGATGGCGGGTTTTTGGGCTGCACCGCCCACCCGCGAAACGGACCGGCCGATATCTATTGCCGGTTTCTGTCCCTGATTGAAAAGATTGGTGTCCAGAACGATCTGACCATCAGTGATGGAGATCAGGTTGGTGGGAATATATCCTGAGATATTACCATTTTGGGTTGTGGCAATAGGCAGCGCAGTGATTGAGCCGCCACCCTGATCCTGGTCCAGCTTGCAGGCTCTTTCCAGCAAGCGGGAATGCAGGTAGAAGATGTCGCCGGGATAAGCTTCGCGGCCCGGTGGGCGGCGGAGCAGCAGGCTGAGTTCGCGGTAGGCATCGGCATGTCTGGTCAGGTCATCAAAGACCACCAGTACATCCATTCCGAGATCGAGGAAATATTCCGCCAGGGTCATGCCGGCATAGGGTGCCAGATACCGAAGGGCGGGTTGATCATCCGGGCCGCTGATGATGATTGAGGTTCGCTCCAACATCTCATGGGCACGGAGGGTATTGATCACTGACAAGGTTGATGATTTTTTCTGCCCAATAGCCACGTAAATACAGCGGACATCGCTTTGCTTCTGGCTCAGGATAGCATCAATTGCCAGGGTGGTTTTACCGGTCTGCCGGTCCCCAAGGATCAATTCCCGCTGCCCCCGGCCAATCGGGAATAGGGCATCAATCAGAGTGGTTCCGGTGAAGAGCGATTCGTTCACCGGGGATCGAACAATCACGCCGGGCGCAGTGCGCGAGAGAAAGCGATATTCGCTGATCTCAATGGGCGTGTCGGTATCGAGTGGATTTCCTAAGGGATCAATGATCCGGCCCAGAAAGGCACTGCCGACAGGAATACTCAGTCGGTTGCCGGTGGCCTGGACAAGATCGCCGCCCCGGATGCCTTTCTCGTTGCCCAGCAAGATCAGGTCCACCCGTTTTTGTTCCAGATTGAGCGCCATGCCCTCAACCCCGGTGGGGAAAGTGACGATCTCATCAATGCTGACATTGGGCAGGCCGGAGACGGTGGCAACGCCGTTGCCGATGTGTTGGACGGTGCCAACATCACGAAAACGCACTCGGCTGGGGAGATCCGAAGATTTTTCCTCGATGGTCGTGATCAGATTCTTGATCTTTTTTCGGGTCGGGTCGCTGTCTTTTTTAGAAACTTTGTTCCGAACGGACTTTATGAAAGTTTCCGTGGAATGGGTGAGCCTGGAGCGGTTCGCCAATTCCTCCGAGAAGGTTTCAAGATGCTTGTCTAAATCACGATTTATCCGTGGATCACTGCTTTCCATCAAGGTTTTCCTCCAGGGCCGCAGCAACATCCGATTTCAACTCGGTCAATTCCATGTCGAGTGTATTTTCGACAACCAGATCGCCCATCCTGACCCGGATCCCGGCAATCAATTTGGAGTCGATATTGATCTCCATATTGACGTTGCCATCAGCCAGCGCGCTGAATGTGCGGATGAGGTTGCGCTGCTGGTCGGGCGATAATTCCTTGGCGGAGGTCACAAAGACAGTTGGTGTCCGTCCGGTGAGGGATTCGCGGATGGCGTGTACCTGACGCATATCGGTCTTGCCCAATTCCCAGATTTCGTGGGTCAGATCCTCGACGAAATTATCATGGACGACCTCCGGTGCGGCTTTTGCCAGCACCTGCCCGGAAATATCCAGAATCGAATCGACTAACTCCTCTTGCAGCTGGGTGACTTCCTGCTGTTGGCGTTTTTGTGCTTCCCGTTCGGTTTCTCCGAGGATTTGCTCAGCTTCAAGGTGTGTTGCTTCTAAAAGCGCTTCGCTTTGTTCCTGGGCTTTCTGGTAGGCTTCCTGCAGCCGGATTTCGATTTCAGTGTCGATCGCTGCCAGCCGCTGGTTGATCTCTTCCAGTTTTACGGCGGCATCGGCTTCTTCGAGTTTGGCTTCTTCAAGCAGGGCTTCGCGTTCCGCAGCGCGTTCATTCATTCCTTTGACAATCGGTTTGAAAAGGATGAAATTGAGCGCAACCGCAAGTATCAGAAAGTTGATGACCTGGGCGAGGATCGTAACAATATCTATATCAAGCATGGATTATCTCCTTAGAGATACTTATCCAAAGAAACGGTCCAGTAAGGGGTTCCCGAAGATTAAGATCAGCACAACAAGCAGTGAATAAATCGCGGTTGATTCCAGCAGAGCCATGGAGATCAGCAGTGTGGTCCGCAGATCGCCGGCAGCATCAGGCTGACGGGTCATTCCCTCCAGCGCTTTTTGGACGGCTTTACCTTCCATGAGCGCAGGGACGATTGATCCCAGCACGATGCCGGCGACGGCAAACATGATCGTTATAAGGGTAATAATGGTTCCAGAGTCTAATTGCCACATAGGATTTTATCCTTTCTATATGCGTACTATGATTCCTTCAATTCTTGTTTCATTTGACGACGTTCTTTTTCAACATCAGCGATTTCAATGGCTGATGCGATATACAGAGAAGCCAACACCGTGAAGATATAAGCCTGGAGCACGCCTGTTAACATACCGAGTGCTGCCAGTGGGAGGGGGACAATAAAAGGGATCAGCGAGAAGATAATTGCCACAACCAGGTCTGTGCTGAGAACATTACCGAATAGGCGGATGGTTAGTGATAAGGTGCGGGAGAGCTGGCTGATGATTTCCAACGGAAAGACAAAAATCGGGGTGGCGGTATCTTTGATGTAACCCCAGAGGCCTTTCTCCCGGATGCCGTAAAAATGGACGGCGAAAAAAACCAGGGCAGATAGTGCAAAGGTTGTGTTGATGTTGGCGGTTGGCGAGACCATCAATGGGAAGATGCTGAAGATGTTCCCCAGCAGGAGGAAAAGCGCCAGGGTGCCTAGGAATGGCAGGAACTGGATCACACGGACATCCTCGGGCATCACTGAGGAGACGATGCTGTTGATCATTTCAATGATGAACTCACCGGCATGCGGCGCGTATTTTTTGATCAGGAAAGCCGCGATGATCAGCAGCGCCATCATGACCCAGGTTGAAACCACTGTGTCGGTTATGGGTAATCCAAAGAGGTAAAAAACCACCTGCGGGGCAATTGCCTCCATAATTAATCAGTCCTTTTTACTATCAGTTTGGAGCGCAGCCAGCCGCCATTGTTTATCCCAGATTGCCAGGATAACCAGACGGGCGACCATAAAGGCTGCGAACACGATCAAAGCTGCGATGGGTGAGTGCGTGAGTGTAAGTATGAGGATCAGCGCGATCATCATCCAGCGAAGGGCCGCACCACCGATGACGAGAAACTGGCTGGCGACAGGCTTTTCAGGTGTGACCTGTTGGACCGACCATTTCTGCATCTTGAGAAAGAGCAGGGCAGTGCCTGATCCTATAAGAAACCATAAGGGCCATTCGAAAACTGTCATTGATCTGGATGCTCCTTCTGGCGTTTCTTCTGGATTTTGAGGGTCAGCATCTCCAACTCAATATGACGCATCAGGTTGTAATAACCTATGCCGATGCCGAGGAGGGTCAGAACCAGCATGAAAGTGAAAGCTGAATTTGTGGCTTTGTCAATCAGGTGACCAGCATAAGCGCCGACGAAAATCGGAATGGCCAATTCCCAACCGAGGGAAGTTTTGGCAAAGTCCCTGATCAATCCTTTTTTATTGGTCCCGGAGGTTTGGTTGTTGATCATTTATCATCCGCCATTTCCTCAGGTTCGGTTTCAAGCGCTCGGGCCATTTCATCATAAGGATCAGAAGAGGATTCGGGCGCGACATCAGTTTCTGATAGTTCCCCAGCCGACAGGATGGTGACAACATTGTCCCGGATGGAAAGAATCCCGGCCAAAATTTCAATTTCGAATATCTCTAGATCTGTCCGGTAGTGAATAGGGCCGCTCACCGTTTCAGCGATCAGCGGGGCATGTTTGGGGCGGATGCCGATGGGACCGCCATCCGCCAGAGGAACGAGCACTTCAAGAAGGTGGTCCGCTTCCAGTGAGGGGCCATCCGGTGAAAGGACTCTGAGTGTTAGTTCCTCTTCGATCATCAGGCTGATACCTCATCTGTCAGTTTCTGAGCTTTTTCATAGGCATCATCAATGGTGCCCACCATATAAAAAGCCTGTTCCGGGATGTCATCACAATGGCCTTCCAGGATTTCCCGGAACCCACGCAGCGTTTCCGCCAGGGGGATGAATTTGCCGGGATTGCCGGTAAATTCCTCTGCGGCATACATGGGTTGCGAGAGGAAGCGCTGGATCCTTCTGGCACGGATCACGGTTTTCTGGTCTGCCGCACTCAATTCATCCATCCCGAGGATAGCAATCACATCCTGAAGGTCTTCATATCTGGACAGCATGGCTTTCACCTGCATGGCGATGTCATAGTGCTCTTGCCCGACAATGTGGGGCACCAGCAGGGATGAAGAAGAGAGCAATGGGTCAATGGCCGGATAGATGCCCAGATCCACCAGGCGGCGGGTGAGGACAGTCGCGGCATCGAGATGGGCAAAAGTGGCGGCCACAGCCGGATCGGTCATGTCGTCCGCGGGGACATAAACAGCCTGCACGGAGGTGACGCTGCCAGCGCTGGTAGTTGTGATCCGTTCCTGAAGCGCTCCCATTTCCGTTTCCAGGGTGGGCTGGTAACCCACTTCACTGGGTAGACGTCCCAGCAGGGCGGAGACTTCGGACCCAGCCTGGATATAACGGAAGATGTTGTCTATGAAAACCAGGGCAGGTCGGCGTTCTACGTCCCGAAAGTATTCCGCCATGGTCAGGGCAGTCAATGGGGCGCGCAAACGCGCACCTGGGGGTTCATTCATCTGGCCAAAGACCAGCACGGTTGAATCGATCACCTCCCGGCGGGCGAGTTCCAGATAAAGGTCGTTGCCTTCCCGGCTTCGTTCACCGACACCGGCAAAAAGCACAATTCCAGCATATTCCTTGCTGGTGTTGCGCATCAATTCGATGATCAGGACGGTCTTTCCCACGCCAGCACCGCCAAACAGCCCGATCTTTCCACCCCGGGGATAGGGCAGCAGCAGGTCAATGGCTTTGATGCCAGTGATAAAGGGCGTTGTGACCACTCGCTGGTCCCGCATGGCGGGAGATTTCGCGTGGATCTGCATTTTTCGGGTGTTCTCAGGCAAAGGGCCTTTCCCATCAATCGGTTCACCCAGCACATTGAACATGCGGCCGAGGGTTTCCGGGCCGACGGGCACTTTGATAGGCTCCCCGGTATCCACCACAACCAGTCCTCTCTGCAGACCGGCGGTATCGTCCATTGCAATGGTCCGGACAGTGTTGGCGTTGATATGCTCCTGCACTTCGAGTATCAGCGAGGATTGATTTTTCCATTGGACTTTTAGGGCATTGTGGATACTTGGCAGGTCGCCTGTAGGAAATTCCACATCGACAACAACACCCACCGCGCGCACAATAATGCCATTGTTGCCGGATTTTTGGAAAGTTGTTTTCAATCTAGTCGCCTCAAATCAATGGGAAATGTTTTCTCTCTGGTTCCCAATATTACTCATTAATGTTAAAAAATACAATCCTAATTATCCATGCATCAATTCCCTTTGTCAAATCTCTGCCGGATGACAAATGTACCGAATGTGCTTATCATTCCACCTATTAATAAAAAAACAGGTGCGCGGGTTGTCCAGGCACCTGTTTTTTGGAAGAGTTGAGTGAATTGGAATTAGGCGACTTTGATGTTCTTGCTAGATTCCCAGAGGCCGTGGATATTGCAGAAGGACATGGCCATCAGCGTGCCGGATTCCTTGACCTTTACGGCGACTTTGACTTTTGGCTCAGTATAGAGCGGCCCTTCATTAGCGCCTTTGATCGATTCACCATGACCGTTGAAACCGAACTTACCGACCATGTGAGGGAATTTTCCTGATTCGGGTTTGAAGTAGACTTCAATCCACTCAATATGATGCTCGGTGGTATTTGGATGAGCAATTTCTTTGCCGATTTCAAGTGAAACAATGAACTCTTCACCAGCCTTGACCTCATCAGGACATTCGATAGCCGGTGCGTGCTTTTCGGATTTCCAATCTGCAGTTTGGAGATATTCACCAATGGACATATAACTCAATCCTTTCGTAACTTGTGATTTCTACTGATATTATACTTCGCCTGGGTACTAATTTGGGAAAACTGACCGAATTTAGTCGATTTTTACAAATTCATCCTTACCCAGGCCACAATCCGGGCAGACCCAATCATCTGGAATATCTTCAAATGCGGTGCCGGGGGCGATGCCCCCAATTGGATCGCCTTCTTCTGGATTATAGATATAGCCGCATGCTACACACTCGTAAGATGACATACATAACCTCCTGTTTTGAAAAGAATTTATGGCATAGCTGTTGCAGTTGCTGTTGGGGTTGCTGTTTGTGTTGGGTAGGACAGATAAATTTCCGGAAACCAACCGGTGTTTCCTGCATCATCCCGAACATTGACCCAAACGATGCCGTTATAGACCATGGTCTGATAGAGATCAAATAATTGCTGGTTAACTGAAAGGTAGGTCAGTATCTTGCCGCCGGGTTCATCATACAGGGTGTTGTAGGCAGGGACTGACGATCGAACGACATAGACAACCTGCGGTGTGGGGGTGGGGGAAGCGGTTGGTGTGGCTGTGTCCTTTTCAGGCGTTGGCGTCAGCGTGGCGGTTGTGGTTTGCGTGACCGTTGGCGTCAGGCTGGGGCCTTCTGTGGGGGAGGGTGTCGCCGTGGGTGGGATGAGTGGATCCAGGCGTTCGGATTTTAAATAATTCATGATCAACGAAACGGGCTGATCTAATCGGGCGACCAGCGCTTCCTGCAGGGCAACCACCTCTAAATAGCTTGGTGGGTTATTGGCGCTAACAGTGAGATTTAGGTGGAATACGTCTTCAATCCGAGTGATTTGCAGCTCGACCAATTCCATCTCATTCATGTCGTAAAGTTCAGTCTGAACAATATTATTGATCAGACGGTTTTCCTGTGCCTGGGCAACGAAGCGCGCTCCAAGAATGGTCAGAGGGATGAGCAGGAGCATGGTGAGCAGGGCTGAGACCCAAAGCGTGTCCGGCAGGCGGCCTTCGTCCTGAATTTTTCTGGGTGTGAAACCTTCCAGAAAAAATACCAGGATGGCAGCAAAGGCGATTGTGACCGCGTTTGTGAGGAAGAGCAGGGTTGCTCCTCCGGCGATATCCCAACGGCCTAATGCAATCCCAATCCCGATGACAGAAAGCGGGGGCATCAGGGCTGTTGCGATGGCGACGCCAGGCAGCGCGGCTGAAAGGTGGGGCTGTGAGAGGGCGTAGGCAGCCGCCAGTCCTCCGGCCAGGGCAATGATCAGATCATTGGGCGTGGGCTGGGTCCGGCTGAGGATCTCATTGGGAATTTCTGTCAGGGAAGGTACAAAGGGTAAATAAATATTGGATAAGGTCAGTAAGGCCGCCAGGATGACCGAGATCAATGCACCCCGAATCAGGGCGGAGACGGAATCGCGGGCCAGCCGGGTATCGGCCGTGATGGACCCGAGACCAACGCCCAGAATGGGCGACATGAGTGGAGCGACGACCATCGCGCCAATGATCACCGCCGGAGAATCGTTGATCAGGCCCAGGGTGGCAATTGCGCCCGAGAGAACTACGAAGAAGAAATAATCGAACCCGGGCGAAGCCGCCTTACGGATATTTTCGATGATCTCCTTGCGGCGTTTGCGGTCCAGAGGTTTGATATATTGGGATAACCAGTCGTGAAAGCTTTGTCTTGAGTCCATTGCGTTCATTTTACTGCAATTAATACTCTTTTCAGAGGTCTCTGGCCGACCGAATTATGACTCACGGGTCAAGTTTAACCAGTGGTAGGTCAGGGGTTCAAGCTTTAGCGAGGTGGGGTTGTTTGAGATCGTTGGGAAAACCTCACCGCTCAGTAAATCAACGGGTGAAGTCCCGTTCCAGTGTGAGAGATCAAGCGAAATTTCCTGGGTCTGCTCAGACAGGTTCAATACGCAGAGTATCTCCTCGTCATCCAATTTCCTGAGGATGGTCAGGACCTGTTTCACTTCTGTCGCCAGGAATTCGTAGTCACCGACTGCGAGAATTGGGTTTTCTCTTCTGATTTGGATCAGATGTTTCATCCTGGAAAGCAGGGAATTGGGGTCAACCTTTTCCGCAGCAACATTGACGATTTTATATGAAAACGATCCCTGGGTAATTACCGGTGTATAGAGCATTTCTGGTGGAGCATCCGAAAAGCCGGCATTCAGACTGTCGTCCCACTGCATTGGTGTCCGAACGCCGTTCCGGTCCGGCAGCCAGATATTATCTCCCATACCAATTTCGTCGCCATAATAGACGATCGGCGCGCCGGGCAGGGAATAGAGCAGGGCGTTGGCCAGCAAAATCTTGCGGTGGTCGTTGTCCATCAGGGGTGCCAACCGGCGGCGGATGCCGAGGTTCAGGCGCATTCGGGGCTGTGGGGCATATTCCTGCCACATCCACTGGCGTTCCTCTTCCGTAACCATTTCAAGGGTCAACTCGTCATGGTTTCGCAGGAAGGTGCACCATTGCGTGCCTGCGGGAATGTCCGGTGTTTGAGACATGATCCAGCGGATAGGTGTAGCATCACCTTCTTTGATTGCCATGAAGATCCGGGGCATGACCGGGAAGTGAAAGCCCATGTTGAACTCGTCGCCATCCCCAAAGTATTGGCGAACATCTTTAGGCCACTGATTGGCCTCCGCCAGGAGGACTTTGCCCTGGTAATTGGCATCCAGAGAGGATCGGATTGATTTTAGGATCTCATGGGTCTCAGGCAGGTTTTCGCAATTGGTCCCTTCCCGCTCAATCAGGTAGGGGACAGCATCCGCCCTGAAACCATCAATCCCCATGTCCAGCCAGAATTTCATCACGTTAAGCATTTCTTTGCGGACGTCAGGGTTGTCATAATTCAGATCGGGCTGTGAAGCATAGAACCGGTGCCAATAAAACTGCCCGGCTTCTTCGTCATAAGTCCAGTTGGAAACTTCCGTATCAAGGAAAATGATTCGCGCGTCGCTATATTTTTCTTTATTATCGGACCAGACGTAATAATCATGATATTTTGATTCGGGATCTGAACGGGCAACCTGGAACCAGGGATGCTGGTCGGAGGTATGGTTCAGGACGAGATCGGCGATAACTTTCAAGCCGCGCTCATGGGCTGCCTGCACTAGATTCTTAAAATCCTCAATCAGGCCATAATCCGGATGCAGGTTGTAGTAATCGGCTATATCATAGCCATCATCCTTCAAGGGTGAAGGATAAATGGGCAACACCCAAACACAATCAACACCCAGTTCTTTTATATAATCGAGCTTGGAAATCAAACCTGGTAGGTCGCCGTTGCCATCTGCGTTTGAATCGCGGTAAGCCCTGACATGGACTTCATAAAAGATTGCATTCATATACCAGAGTTGTTTCTCTGCGGTCATCAGCCCTCCTGATCAACTTTCTCTTAATTAACTAAGTATAGCGGTTGCGGGAATAGGCGGCAAGGTCGCCGGTGTTTTTTCTTAGATTTTGACCAAGCGGATATTATCGGCAATCAAATGTGCACGTTTTCGATCCGGGTCGAATTTGATCTGCCCTTCAACCAGAAATGGCCCGATTTCTCTGAGGTCATTATATACCCTGCGATAGAGCGCTGGCGGGACCAGAACTTGAATGGAACCTTCCAGGTCCTCGAGATTTAAAAAGCACATCATCTGACCAGAAGTGTGAGACCGCAGCCTGCGCCAGGTTTGGCGCATCCCAGCCAGGGTGACTTTTTCACCAACCAGGTCCTGTGCTTCCAGGGTGGTGATTGCACCGCTGGATTGAATTTCGTCTGCAATTTGTTCTAGGGCGCTCATCCCCAGGCTGACACCCAGCAATTCTCTCTGGGCTTGCAGGCGGTCAGCCTCGTCCCAGTCTTCGGTGATGTCTGGTGCGCCAAAGAGCTGCATCTGCCCTGGGGGGCGTTTATGTTCGATTCTGCGTAAGCCTTCCGGAATGGTGATGATCCCATCCAACGCGCCGACCATGACCAGATTTCGGGCTTCCTTGCGCTGGGGATCCACGCGGATCAGAAAATCTTCAAGCGTATGGTAGGGCCGATTTTGGATGATGGCTTTCATGGTGCGCTGGGTGAGGTCCCGGACCTGTCCCAGCCCCATATAGAGGTCGGGTTCACCTTTGGGGTAAACCACTTTGAAATGGGCGTCTGAATGGTTTATGTGAGGTGGATGGAGCGGCAGAGCAAGGCGGCGCGCTTCCATCAGATAAACCCGCTGGGAGTAATAGCCGCCGCCATAACCGAGGACGGCTGCCATAAACTCCGCAGGATAATGTGTTTTGCACCAGGCGGAGTTCCAGGCCAGCTGGGCATAGGAGGCAGCGTGGGCTTTGGGGAAGCCATAGCCTGCGAAGGCGGCCATCATCTCCCAAATCCGCTCTGCAGTCTCCTGTGGGACGTTACGCCGCTCTTTGGCACCCTGGATGAAATTTCTCTTGAGTGTGACCATTACGCCGCCGGGGTCGAAATGGCTCATGGCCCGGCGGAGGATATCCGCCTGGGCAATCGTGAGGCCGCCCAGCTCGTGGGCAATCCGCAGGACCTGTTCCTGATATAGGATCACGCCATAGGTGTCCTGTAGCAGGGCATTCAGGGAATTATGGATGGGGGTCACGTCTTCTTCGCCGCGAAAGCGGCGGACAAAGGCATCCCGCAAGCCGCCTCGCAATGGCCCCGGTCGGTAAAGAGCCAGGGCAGCCATGATATCTTCCACGGTCCTGGCCTTGATTTCCCGCAATGTCCCCCGCATGCCGGGGCTTTCGATTTGGAAACAGCCAATAGTACGGGCATCTTCAACGGTCTGAGATGTTGGCAGGTCTTCAAGTGGGATACTGGAAAGGACTTCCAGCCCTTTACTGAACTCGCTCAGCCGCCAGGCTTGGATTTTATCAGCCACTTCACCCAGAACGGTCAGACCCCTGATCCCGAGCATATCGATTTTGACAAGGCCTAATTTTTCAACCCCCTCCAGATCATATTGGGCATGGTTGATCCCCAGAGAAGTCGAATGTACCAAAGGAACCAGGTCGGTGATGGGGAAGGGTGCGATGATGATGCCGCCCGGGTGAACGGAAAGGTGACGGGGGAAATCTAACAGTGCCCGGGCATCCGAGATCACATCCTGAAGGAGGGGGTTGATTCTTTCTTTCAGCAGAGGAGCGAAGGGGTCGCCCTCTTCTTTGGAATGTCGAACTCGGAAGGAGTGGGGGAGTTTGCGGGAAAGCTGGCGGATCGTCTCTGGTGAGAGGCCGTAAGCCTTGGCGACATCCCCTAGGGCTGATTTAGGCCGGTAGCGATTAATCGTTCCGACCATGGCAACCCGGTCCCGACCATAGGTTTCAAAGATGTATTGGATCAATTCGTCCCGCCGGTGAGAGGCGATGTCGGTGTCAATGTCCGGCGGTTTCTTTCGGGCCGGATTGAGAAAGCGTTCAAAGTAGAGGTTAAGCGCCAGGGGATCCGGCGAGGTGATATTGAGGCAATGCGCAACCAGCGATGAAGCCGCGGAGCCGCGCGAGGACGTGGGAATGCCCACCTGACGGGCGTGCTTGAGGACATCTTCCACGATCAGGAAGATCGGTTCATAGCCCATCCGGGTGATGATTTCGAGTTCATAATCCAGGCGGGTAGTGATCTCAGGGGTCAGTTTTCCATAGAGGTCTTTGGCCCCTTTGGTTGCCTTTTCGCGCAAATAATCTGCCTGGCTCTGACCATTTGGAGTTGGGAAGCTGGGGAAATGGGTTCCGCCTATGGGTAAATCCAGGTTGCAGCGGTCAACAACAGTGGACAGGTTGGTGATTGCCTCCGGGCAATCCCGATAGCGATAGTGGAAGTCCTCGGGATCCGGGAAGAAAGCCGGGCCGGGTGGAAGCAGCCGGTTTGAGAGACCCTGGAGGGGTGTACTGTGGCGGATGGCGGTCAGGGTCCGGTAGAGTTTTTCGTCGCCAGGGTTTTGGTAATAGATATTCTGGGTTGCGATTAGTGGGATCTGGAATTCTTGCGCCACCCCCTGGATAAGTGATTCGCCCTGCAAGGGACCGTTTTGGGTGCGCTGAATTTCAATGAACAGGTCATTGTTGAATATACTCTGCAATTGATTCAGAAATGGATGGGGCTTTGTGGTCAGCACCAATTCCCGGAAGACCCCACCAGGGCCTCCGGCTAACCCGATGAGACCTTCCCGGTGTTCTGTCAGGGCTTGAAGGTTGAAGGGGTGATGGTCCATTAATAACTTGCTGTTCAGACGGCAGAGGTTGGACCAGCCGGAACGATCTTTGGCCAACAGTGTAAAGCGGCCGGGATGCCCCTCAAATTGTAGATCAATCTCCAGGCCAAGGATCGGTTTGATGTCGGCTTCAAGACAGGCTTCGTAGAACTCAATTGCGCCGGTCAGGAATCGGTGATCGGTCAGCCCCAGGCAGGGGATGCGGGTCTGTTGGGCGGCTTTGACGAGGGCCCGGGGTGAAAGCAGAGACTCCAGGAAGCCGAAATAAGAATGAGTGCGCAAGTATGGCAGGGTCATAAGGGTAGATCAATTGGTAGATAATCGAACATTTATTCTAATATCTATTATAAATTGGTTGACTGATAGAAGCAAGTGAAAAGCGGTGATCAGAGATGTATTCACCGCTTTGATTGATTTCGTATAGCGATTTTGTAAGTTTGTAGGATAGTCTACTTCTCTTTTTGCATGAATGAGATCATCCCGCGATTACCATTGAACATCCAGTTCAATTCGGCATGTTGTTGGAAATCATTGAGCTGTTCTTCGGTTAACCCAACGATCAATTCGGCTTTCAAGGTCCGCAGGCTGACCACGGATGTCGGGAAATAGGACGTGACCTCTTCAAATGATGTGGTGGGATTCCAGTGTCGGTCACCGATCAACCGGCGATAATTGGCATCACCTTTGAGGATGGCGAGATCGAAAGTTTCAAGTTGTTTTTTCAGACTCTCCGGCAGGCGGTGATATTCACGGCTGGTCGAGAGGAAGGGCGGTGCTTCGACCTTTATAACGCTGGACTGGATCCAGTCTTTGATGTCAGCCGCCAGCTTGCGGGCAATTTCTGAGGCAGAACTCTCTAGCACACCAAGGATGAAATCAAGGTCTTCCGGCATGGCATCCGAGACAAAGAAGGGTTGGTTCTTCAGATAGAAGGTGAGCGACTTTGCCAGACCGCTTTCAAGCAGATAGTGGACAAAGGCCAGATCGAAATAAAATTCGCGGCCGATATTATCAAAAAAGTAGGCGATGTTGGCAGGTTCTTTATCGATAAGGTCAAACACTGCCTGGCTGTCATCGCGGATGATGGTATGGGTCTGATTATCCGTGTTGGATTCAAAATGCTGTAAATTGCTCAGGTCAGCCCGGTTGCCCCAAAGGGCATTATGAAGGGAACTCGAGAAATCAGCGAATGTATGCTGAATCTCCCTGCCTACATAATCGGCGATAAAGAGCGGCAAGGCATGGATGATCTCCGTTGTTTTCATCCGGCCATAGGGATCTTTCTTCATCCAGGGACCTGGTTGAAAATACTGGACAGCTTCCAAAAGCCGGCGATAGAAATAGGTTTCAGCCAGCAGCCAGGGAGCTGCCAGCCATGATTTCCCCTGCCAGGGCAGGACATCTTCATCCCAAAGCGGTTTATCGCTGACGGTTTCCTGCAGCCTCTGGATGGTTCCCTGGGTCAGGGAAGATCGCAGTTCCAGCAGGGCCTCCCGGATGGGTTTGGTATAGTCATAATCCGCCAGGACCCGGTCAACGATGTTGGCTTTAAGTTCTTCGATGGTTTGCCGGGCAAAGGTGCCCTTCTCGGAGGTCATAATAAATGGAGGTAGGGAGGAAGATGGCATCTGGATTCTCTTTCTTGAATGGATTAATTTGTTTATCCGTAAGTATTTGATTTCATTAGCTGAAAGGGCATCAAAGTGAAAGAACACAAGTAAGGCTGAAACTGAAACGTTAAATTGGTTGATAACCTGTTGCTTAGATAATTGAAAAGGACGTTCTCACCACAATATGCGATTGTTTGTTTGACGCCTTGATTATATAGCATATTGATTGTGCAGTTAATAACGCTGTCGGGTGACATCTTTCCTTGACTGGAAGGTGGGCAAAAGATAGAATAGGTAATCTAGGTTATACGAGGCTAAATGAATTTATTAGATTTACCTAAAGGGAAATCCGCCAGGATCATCGACTACAGGGGCGGCAGGAATGTTGATTTTAAGCTCCGCCAGCTGGGATTAACCCCTGGAAGGACGGTGAAAGTTCTCCGGTATGCTCCCCTGGGTGGTCCTTTGATGCTGGATGTTGAAGGGCGTTCTGTTGCCCTAGGACGGGGGATTGCCGCGCGCGTTCAGGTAAAGGTATCAAAGTAATGCGGATTGCGCTTATTGGTCAGCCCAATTGCGGAAAGAGTACTCTTTTTAATCAGGTCGCTGGCTATAAAGCCGAGACTGGCAATTTCTCAGGAACAACAGTCACTTTTACCGAGAGTAAGGTGCGGGTTTTGGGGAACGTGATTGACGTGGTTGACTTGCCCGGGACCTACAGCCTGGCCGGGACAAATCCGGCAGAGCGGGAAGTGATTAAATACCTGACATCCAACGCTGTGGACGTGGTAATCAATGTGTTGGACGCTTCTTACCTTTCCTATGGCCTTGGGATGACAGTTGAGCTGCTGGAATTGGGCGTGCCGATGGTTGTAGCACTCAACATGATGGATGAGGCTGACCGTTTGGGAATCAGAGTGGATGTCGAAAAATTGAAGGATTTCATCGGCGCACCAGTGATCCCAACGATTGCTTCCAAAGGTCGGGGTATCCAACCACTCTTTGTAACGACCTATCATATTGGGCAGGAAAAGAAGCTGCCGATCCAACCCATATACAGCGCGGATCTTGAACGTTATCTCAGTTCTCTGATCCATGATTTGGCGGGCGTTGAAAGCAATCTCAACCAGCGGGAAGTGGCCATCAAGCTGCTTGAAGGCGATCAGGAAATCCTCAAGGATGTGCTGCAGCAAAAACCGGACATCGAACAAAAACTGGAAACCTATAACAAGTCGTTGAAATTGGATCGGGGGCAGTCCCCGGAATGGGTGATCAACAGCGAAAGGATCGGCCTGGCGGATAAACTTGCCAAGCAGGTGATCCAGCAAGGAAAACGCCGGATCACATTCCGGGAAAAACTGGATGACGTCCTGCTGCACCCCTTGTTCGGTTATGTATTTCTGGTTTTAATTCTGTTTGGCTTCTTCCAACTTGTATACACCATTGGGGGTGTATTGGAAGCACCTTTGATGGAACTATTTGAAAAGCTGGAAGTCTGGATCCTATCACTATTTACAAATGACAGCGGCTTTTTCCCCCAGATCACAGTTGCCCTGGTACAAGGCGTATCCGGCGGGGTTGCCATTGTGCTCCCCTACCTGGTGCCCTTCCTTTTGGGGCTGGGACTGTTGGAAGACGTGGGCTACCTCCCCCGGGTCGCTTTCCTGATGGATGCAGTGATGCATAAATTGGGTTTGCATGGCAAGTCGATTGTGCCTTTTATCCTCGGTTTTGGCTGCAATGTGCCGGCGATTATGTCCACCCGGATCCTTGAGGATAAGCGCGAGCGGTTCATTTCCGCAGCCCTCTCGACCATGGTACCCTGTGCGGCCCGGTTGGCAGTTGTGTTTGGTTTGGTTGCTTACTATCTGGGACCTGTGTTGGCTCTGGGTATTTATCTCTTTGACCTGTTCGTAATTGCTCTGACCGGCAAGCTGTTATCCAAACTGGTACCGGATGAATCACCGGGGTTGATCCTGGAAATGCCGGTTTACCGGATCCCGACTTTCCGAACGGTTTCCAGTAAGGCCTGGTGGCGGATTCGGGAATTTATTGTAGAAGCCTGGCCGCTGCTGATCGTGGGCAGTGTGGTGCTTTCTATATTCAACTACCTTGACATCGCAGTTTACTTAAATACTTTGGTGAGGCCATTATCCTGGTTGCTGGGTCTGCCCAGCCAGGTGGGGGTCCCATTGATCTTTGGCGTACTGCGAAAGGAGCTTTCTCTGGTGATGCTGGGGCAAGCGTTGGGTTCAATGGACTTTAATATGGTTCTGACCCCGGTTCAGATGATCACATATACGGTTTTTGTGGTGTTCTATATCCCATGCCTGGCAACCATGATCGTGATCAAAAAGGAATTGGGGGCGAAGATGATGTGGCAGATCGCGGGACTGACAACGCTGGTAGCAACCCTGGCAGGATTGGTTGCACGAGGCTTTGCCATGATCATTTTCTAAAATTCCAATGTCTAAATTTGACCATTTCAGTTTTATCAGCCCTATTTATGACCACATTTTTGGCCGCCATGTCGACCATGAAATTGTAGCCTTTGCGCGCTTAGAGCCCAGAATGCGAATTCTGGATGTTGGCGGTGGTACCGGCCGAGTTTCAACCCTTTTTCAAACAGAAGTAAGGTCCGTGGTGGTCTCCGATTCGGCCATCGGTATGTTGCGACAGGCTCAGGCCAGAGGGCTTTGTTCAGTCGTCTCCCATGCAGAGAAATTGCCTTATGCAGCAGGTCAATTCGATCGGGTGATCATCGTAGATGCTTTCCATCACGTGGCGGATCAGCAAGCCACCCTGGATGAGATGCGGCGTATGACAGCACCCGGCGGCCAAATTATTATTGAGGAACCGGATATCCGGAATTTCATGGTGAAACTGATTGCTGTAGGTGAAAAGCTGCTATTGATGCGCAGCCACTTCCATCGACCAGAGGTAATTGCGGAAATGGGGGCGGGTAATCGGGCTGCTGATATTGAGATTCACCGAAAGAACGGAAACGCCTGGATTATAATTACCAAACCGATTAATCCAGAGTAGAGGAACAACTTATGAGCGATATGGATGTCGCAAAGATAATGCTGGAAATTTCCAACCATTTCAACCCGAAACTGGCAAAGGGTGTCTCCGGGACCATTCAGTGCATTTTTTCGGGCGATCAGGCCTCCAACTGGGTGATTGACATTGATGATCAGGCTTGCACTGTTGAAGAAGGCGAGACGGATGATCCTGATATAACGATCAAAGCCTCTGGTGAGGATGGCGTGAAAATTTTGAAGGGTGAGATGGATCCCATGCGAGCTTATTTGTTAGGCAAGGTCAAGGTTCTTGGCGACTTGTCCCTTGGGATGAAACTGGCGAAATTATTTTCTGCCTAAACGCAGTCCAACAAAAAAAGGCATTGGAATTTCCAATGCCTCTATTTATTTAATCCAGGTGGGCTAGAATAGTCCCCAATCGTCCGCCAAACCTTCTTCCATCATGGTTGGGTCCCAGGTTTCCCGGCCATAGTTGATCTTGGTGTCCATTTTCAGGACCTTCTCAGCCCGTTTGCGGGTTGATTCCATCATGGAGGGGCCGTAAGGACAGAAGGGGGTGGTCAGGATCATCGTTACGACGGCATGACCCTCTTTGATCTCAACATCGCGGACTAAGCCAAGTTGAATGATGTTTAAGCCCAATTCCGGGTCTACGATATCGCTCAAACCTTCCTCAAGTTCGCCGGCCAGATCCGGGTAGGTATTTTCGATCTCCCAAACGGGTATGTTCAAAGGGGCTTCTTCGCTCATTTCAACTTTCCTTTTGATTCAACGGAATGCGATAGGTACAGCGGTCATCATTATTCAGGATACAGGTTTTCACTTCAACCGGCGTGGCGACAAATGCAGAAATGAGGGTGTTGTCCAATGCACATATTTCAGGGTGTTCCAACCCGATGCGATAATAGGGGCAGGTAAACGAAACGAGTGTCACGGAATTTTCACTCTTTTTCCATTCGATGATGAAACCCTCCTTAGAGAGCACTGTTTCAAGAAGGATGATCCGCTCTTCGGTGGTTTTATTTTCAAGCTCTGGGCCATACTTCGCGGCGATGTCCTGACCAATCTGTTCGAAGATTTTTTCGAGTTCAGAGTTGCTGAGTTTGTCTTTCAGGGTTTCAAGGATGCGCTGAGTCAGTCGCAGGTAACTGCTGGGGAACTGTTCAATCCCTTTGTCAGTGAGAGAATAAACCAGATGGGGACGTCCCACGCCGTGTCGCTCTTCTGAGGATGTGACCAGGTCGTCCGCCTCCAGAGATATCAGATGATGGCGGATTGAGATGCCATTGATTCCCACAGCTTCAGCAAGATCATTGATCGTTGATCTTGGGAAAGCTAGCAGGGTCCTCACAATTTTCTCGCGGGTACTTTTCATAAAATCCCTTACCTATTTTCTCCTATAGTTTGCTGGCTGATTTTAGCACGCTGGAAATGATTTTGTCAATATATATGATTTTTATACAAAAAATCGTAGGGTCAATGAAGAGGGAAAAGGGGAAAGAAAAAGCGCCTTACAAGAAGGCGCTTAGGGTCGAACATGAATTGGTGACTATTTGCCGATAAAGTTCTGAGCGAAGCCCATGATGGTTGATGCTACGATTGATCCGGATTGGGAACGATGGGAGGATTGTCCCATTGGGCTGGCAGCCATGAGCGCATCCATGGCAGCTTCCATATTGCTGTCGCCGCCCTGTTTGGATTGCATGAAGGCGAGGCCGGCGCGCAGGAGATCATCCATGCCGAGGCCGGAATCCTCTTCATTAGTGGAGTCCTGATTGCCCATCAGGCCGGAAAGCAGGGAACCTATCATATCTCCATTGCTGGATTGGGCTTGTTGCTGATTGGTATCAACGTTCATCAGACCTTTAACCAATGTACTGAGGTTATCAGGGTTCAATTCGGAGCCGGTGAAGGTCTTGGCGGCATTGGCCAGGCCATCGGCATAAAGTTTCGCGGAGCCGCTGTCGGCTTCTTTGGTGAGCATCTTGCTCGCATAAGTCAATTGATCAGCAATGGAATCGTCCGATTTCTGACTTACAGCTTTTTGGACCAAATTGAAAATCTGGACCATGTGATCACCGTGGTCGTGGTTGTAGCTATCGGCCTCATTGAGATCGCTCTGTTGGGAGGTCAGAGCACCGGACACCGATTGAAAGATATCACTCAGGTTTAAATTATTTCCCATATTAGTCTTTTAACTCCTCAGGCAATTCGGGGATCTCCAGTTTTAAACCCTTGTAGATATTCCTTTCGCTGCCCTTGAGTACCTCTTTGTTATGCTCCAACAGATATTTCCAATAGGGGGGTGTGGCGTGCTTGTAGTATTTCAGGGCTACGTGGCTGAGGGACTGTTCGTCAGATTCAACCGTGTGAACGGTGATGAGTTTTGGTTTGGCGAATTTTTTATCAAGCATATTTGCTTTAGAAGAACCCGCAACTTTGTCTTTCTTGGTCAGGTTATTGATTTTGTCTTCAAGTTCAGCGATCTTCTTTTCAGCGGCTATGGCTTTGAGTTCGGCCTCTGAGCCGCCCTTTTTTGCTTCAACGTTTTGATTGAGGAGGTCTTTGATAGCGGTCTTGGCTGCGTCTGCGTCCTTCTGTGCCTTCGCTAGTTCCGCTTCCAACTCTGCGATGGTTTCTTTTTCATCTTTCGATGAGAATGCATCGACTGCCTTTTTAAAAATCCCATCTTTCTTTTCTGTGTCTGCCATTTTTTCTCCTTTTGTAGATTTATCAGGTCAAAATACACTATTATTCTATCATATCTACACTTTTAGCCAAAACGTTATTACATAAACCTCGTTTATAGATTGATTTGAGAATGGAAATCATTATAATGAAATTGGATTAACTTAGTAAATGGTTATGTCAATTCTATATACCCAATCACTCTATGTTTTCAGTCATAAAGGAGAAAACGAATGCAATTAACACCGCCTAAGAAATGGATCTGGTATGCGTCATTAGTAATTGGTTTGGTATCAATATTGCTGAAATTCGGAAATTTCGCCGGATTAGGCGAGCGATCCTTCTGGTTCCTGGGTATCGCTTGGTTGCTGCTGCTCTTCGCAACCCTTCTCAAAGGTCTTTAGAGTTCATTAAAGCGAACGATCCCCTTGCAGGTTTTTCCTGTAAGGGGATTTTCTGTTTCCCCCATTATTTGAAGGCAATCATCTTTCTGAATAATTTATTAGATATTTATGCTAAATATTGACACTTAATTACCGGCATGCTATAATTCCTAAGCTTAAAGAAATTGAGATAATTAAGATAAAATTGGATTGAATAGTCCAATCAGCTTTAGGAGTTTGGATGTCAGAACTGACGATTAAAGATTTGTATGTTTCCATCGAAGGGAAACCGATCATCAAGGGTTTAAACCTGACTGTTCACCAAGGGGAAGTCCATGCCATCATGGGGCCTAATGGCACTGGAAAATCGACCCTTGCTTACACTATCATGGGCCACCCAAATTACGAAATCACTGGCGGCGATATTCTCATTGACGGTCAAAGCATTCTGGAATTTGCGCCGGACGAGCGGTCAAGAGCGGGCCTCTTTCTGGCCTTCCAATATCCGGTTTCAATTTCCGGTGTGACAGTTGCCAACTTTCTGCGGACAGCGATCAATGCTCGCCGGCGGCATGCTGAACCCCCTCAAGAGGATATTTCCGTGTTGGATTTCCGGAAGATGCTAAAAAGCAAAATGGACCTATTGGAAATGGATTATTCCTTTGGCGGCCGTTACCTGAATGAGGGCTTCTCAGGCGGTGAAAAGAAACGCACTGAGGTGCTGCAAATGGCAGTTCTGGAGCCGTCCTTTGCCATCATGGATGAGACTGATTCCGGCCTGGATATTGATGCGATTCGGATTGTGTCCGAAGGCGTTAATGCCATCAAGGGCCCGAAAATGGGCGTTGTGGTTATCACGCACTACCAGCGGATTTTGAACTATATCAAACCTGATTTTGTTCATATTATGTATAACGGGAAGATCGTCGAATCCGGTGGACGGGACCTGGCTTTGCAGCTGGAAGAGAATGGCTATGACTGGGTTCGTGAAAAATATGGCGAACCTGAGCTTGTTAATTAAAAAATAAAAATTACGGAGGTCTTCCATGGGTGACCATCAGGAGACTGATTTTCTAAATGATTTAGGTGAATATCAATACGGTTTCAGCGATCCGGAAACTTATGTCTTTAAAAGTCATAAGGGACTGGATGAAGATGTCGTCCGGCAGATTTCTGCGTTGAAGGGAGAGCCGGAATGGATGTTGAATTTCAGGCTGAAAGCTCTGAAACATTTCCAATCCCGGCCGATCCCCACTTGGGGTGCAGACCTGAGCGGCCTGGACTTGGATGATATTTACTATTATGTGAAACCCACTGATGTGGAAGGTCGTTCCTGGGACGAGGTCCCGGAAACGATCAAAAACACCTTTGCTAAATTAGGTATTCCCGAGGCAGAGCAAAAATACCTCGCCGGTGTTGGCGCACAGTATGACTCGGAGATGATCTACCATAATGTTCAGGAAGAGCTGGAAAAGCAGGGCGTGATCTTCATGTCCATTGAAGACGGCTTGCGGAAGCATCCGGATCTTTTCCGTGAATATTTTTCCACTGTTATTCCGATCGAGGATAATAAATTTGCCGCACTGAACAGTGCTGTCTGGTCAGGTGGGTCGTTTGTGTATGTGCCCAAAGGCGTCAAGATAAAATTGCCCTTGCAGGCCTATTTCCGCCTGAATGTTGCCAATATTGGACAGTTTGAACGTTCCTTGATCATTGCGGATGAAGGCGCACAGGTGCACTATGTGGAAGGCTGCACAGCACCGCTTTATTCGACCAACTCCTTCCATTCCGGGGTGATTGAAATTATTGTTAAAAAGGATGCTCGAGTGCGCTATACAACCATCCAGAACTGGTCCAGTAATGTTTATAACCTGGTGACCCAGCGGGCGATGGTCTATGAAAACGGCACAATGGAATGGGTGGACGCGAACCTTGGTTCAAAGACCACAATGAAATACCCGTCCTGTTACTTGATGGAACCCGGCGCGCACGGTGAGATTCTCTCCGTAGCCTTTGCCGGCCCGGGACAGCATCAGGATGCCGGCGGTAAGGTGCTGCACTTTGCGCCGAACACCTCCAGCAAGATAACATCGAAATCGATCAGCCGGGGTAACGGCCGCAGCTCCTATCGAGGTTTGTTGAAAGTCTTCCCGGAGGCTGAAGGTTCGAAGTCCAATGTCGTTTGTGATGCGCTGCTGCTGAACCACGACTCCCGCTCAGACACGTATCCCTATATTGAAGTGGACGCTGAAGATGTGACTCTCGGGCATGAAGCGACGGTCTCAAAGGTTGGTGAAGAGCAGCTGTTTTACCTGATGAGCCGGGGTATGACGGAAGAGGAAGCGACCACCATGGTGGTATCCGGTTTCATTGAACCGCTGGTTAAGGAACTGCCTATGGAATATGCGGTTGAAATGAACCGCCTGATCCAGCTCCAGATGATCGGTTCTGTCGGTTAGGATTTTTCAAGAAAGAAATCAGATTAATGGCGAAGACACCCAAGATTGTTACCCACCGCAAGCGACCGGTTGAACAGGTTGCGCTGGCGAATTTTCGTTTTTCAATTGATGATTTACCCCAATTGGCTGATGAGCGGCTGCAAAGCTACCATCGTTCAGCCTGGGACACTTATACGTCCCTACCTTTCCCAACTTTGCGGGATGAACCTTGGCGGCGGACCGATATCCGTGACCTGAACACCGACAAGTTTCACCTGGCAGCATTCGATCAGAATTTACCGCAACCTCCTGCTAGCCTTTTAGATCCGTTCACAAGCGACGCTGAACGCGCCGGACAGATCATTTCAGGAATGACCGAATCCCAGGGCTGGCTGGATGAAACGGTTGCGGCTCAGGGTGTAGTGTTCATGAGTTTCCATGAGGCTGAAGCACAGCACCCGGATTTGATGAACCGATTACTCGGGCAGATTGTTGCTCCGGCGGAGGATAAATTCACTGCGCTGGCTGCCGCCATGGCGGAAGATGGCGTGGTTTTACACGTGCCGAAGAACGTGATCGTGGAAAAGCCTCTTCAAAGCCTCTATTGGGGTGCTGGAGACCATCAGGCCTTCATCAATCACCTGCTCGTATGGGTAGAGGAGGGTGCTCAAGTTACGTTCGTCCACGAGTCTGCCTCGCCTGATGGGATGAGCGAAACGCAGAACATCCATGATGGGATCGTTGAAATCTATGTGGGTCGAAATGCCCGCTTGAATTTTGTGGAATTGCAATCCTGGGGTGAAAATGTGTGGTCCTTCACCCGGGAAAGGGCGCGGGTCATGGGGGATGGCAGTCTGGAGTGGATCTTTGGCGCGATGGGAACCCATCTGACCAAGAATTTCTCGGATATCGACCTGGTGGAAGAAGGCGCTTCAGGCCGGATGTCAGGTTTTTACTTCACCAGCGATCACCAGCACCTGGACCATGATACTCAGCAGAACCATTTGGCCCCCAACACTACCAGCGATCTGCTTTATAAGGGTGCGCTCAAGGATCACAGCCGGTCTGTCTGGCAGGGGATGATCTATGTGGCCCCGGGAGCGCTGGGCACGGATGGCTACCAGGCCAACCGCAATCTGATCCTGTCCAAAGAGGCTCGGGCAGATTCCATCCCCGGGCTTGAGATCCTGGCGGATGATGTGCGCTGTACACATGGGGCTACAGTGGGGAAGATTGACGAAAGCCTGCTCTTTTACCTCCTCAGCCGGGGTATCCCGCGAAAAGAGGCGGAAAAATTGATCGTGATAGGCTTCTTTGAACCGATCATGGATCGGATTCCCTTTGAAGGCGTGCGGACTCGTTTCCATGAAGCCATTCAGGAAAAGATGAGCCTGGATTAAACCAATTTGTTATGCGAAGTTAATAGAAAATTGATACCATTTCTGCTAGAATAGATAAATTGAGTTGGTATTAAATTAAAGAAAAGAAATTAATTTCAGGAGGATGAATGCCCAAATCACCATTTATGAGACCACCAGAGGAGGACAGCGATTATCAGGTTGGGGACCCTGTGGAGGTTTTTTGTGATCATGAGAAGAACGGTGAGCGCATCAGAGATTGGGTTAAGGGAATCGTTGTCCAGGTGGATGAAAAAATGGTCGCAGTGCAATTCCGCACAAATGTCTATCTGACCGATGGTTGGATGGTCCCGGATCACATCTTGTGGTTCCCATTTATTTCGCATATGATCCGGCATGCGAAGAAGGACACAGCCCGGCCAACAGGCTATCAGGCCAGTTAGTAAAAATCATTATTTATCAATCCAAGGCGGTCAATCGACAATGACCGCCTTTATTATTCAATGGAGGGTAAATTGGCAGCATTAACTTACTATCCAATCTGTTCCACGGAAGAACTGCCTGCAGGGGAGAGGCTGTTCATTGATATGGACGGCGAACCTGTGGTGATTTTCAATATTGCCGGCGATTACTACGCCATCGCCGATGTCTGCACTCATGACATGGGTTCACTGGGTGAGGGCGAGGTGGAGGGGCACCAAATCATCTGCCCCCGCCATGGCGCGCGGTTTGATATCCGAACCGGCGAGGTCCTCACGCTTCCGGCGGTCAAGGGCGTGCCCTCTTTCCCTGTGCGTGTGAATGATGGCATGGTGGAGATTGGGGTGGAGGAATAAGCAGTTTTTAGATTGTGATAAAAAACCGGGTGATCAGCATGATCGCCCGGTTCTTTGTTTAAATTCCTGATAAGTCTTGATTCTATTTCCCAAATTCTCCGACGATCCGCAAGATGTCGAAACCCTCAGCATAGGGGCGTTCGGCCAGTGCGCCGTGGCGGATGGCCGTGGCGTGGAGGATGTTTTCGT
>Ga0209121_10000921_pt1 | contig 31397 bp, 26 predicted proteins | sample Cruoilmetagenom3_FD_187292 | JGI IMG/M metagenome (GOLD analysis project Ga0209121, IMG submission 187292) | Oil polluted marine microbial communities from Coal Oil Point, Santa Barbara, California, USA - Sample 3 (SPAdes) (version 2) | ecosystem: Environmental > Aquatic > Marine > Oil seeps ...
AGGAAGCGTCACAAGCCGAGTTAGCTCAGTTGGTAGAGCACGCGACTGAAAATCGCGGTGTCCACAGTTCGATTCTGTGACTCGGCACCTTGTATTTAATGAGGCTGTTTTTTATAAAATAGCCTCATATTTTATTGGGGGGCATGGGAGAAAAATCGTCAATAATTAAGGAGAATAAGACAAAGAAATTGAATAGGGCCAATGGATTTTATCGTATAATCGCATCATATTTTAAGCGATTGGATCAATAGTAAACCCTGCTGCGAAAAAAAGGCCATAGTGGAGGAAATTGAAATGTTTGTGGGATTCAAGAAGCGAATTTTGGTCGATACTTCCAGCGAAGAAGCCCGGCGGGTGACGAACATGCTGGACGAACACAAGATCAAATATGAGCTGCGGACCAAACGACCCCGCGGTGCGGTTGGGACTGCCCTGGATGCTCGGGCCTATGGTCGGGGGAATATTTCGATGTACAAAGGGGCTGCCCCGCCAATGTTTGTGTACATGGTTTATGTCAAGCGCAAAGACTTCGCGCGGGTGAAGCAGTTCCTGCATTCCTATTAATGATTTTTATGCCAGAGGCTTAACCTAAAGCCCAGTCCATGGCTGCTTCAGCGTGGATGCGGGTGGTGTCAAAGACGGGGATGGTCACATCGGCCTGTTTCACCAGCTGGGGGATCTCGGTGCAGCCCAGCACCACACCCTGTGCACCATTTTCTTTTAATTTGCCAATGATGGCCTGAAAAGCCCTGCGCGAGTTCGGGTTGATCACGCCCTTGACCAGCTCTCCATAAATCGTGTTATGAACGATTTCCCGGTCAGCATCATCCGGGATCAGAACATTAAGCCCAAAACGCTCATTGAGACGCTTACGATAGAAATCGCCTTCCATGGTGAACTTCGTACCCAATAGGCCCACGGTGTGCAATCCCTGGGCTTTGATGGCCTCGCCGGACGCGTCGGCGATATGGAGCAGGGGAATCTGGATGGCAGCCTGCATTTCCGGGGCCATCTTATGCATAGTGTTGGTGCAGATCACCAGCACATCTGCCCCGCCCGCCTCAATCCGTTTGGCGGCTCCAATCATCATCTCGGTCAGCTCATCCCATTTATTCTGATGCTGAAGTGCTTCAACCTCGTCAAAATCCACCGAGTACATCAGGCAGTCAGCAGAATGGAAGCCGCCCAGCCGGGCTTTGACCGTCTCATTCAGGATGCGATAATACTCCAGTGACGATTCCCAACTCATGCCGCCCAGCAAGCCAATGGTTTTCATATTTCCTCCAAAATTTCAGAACGATCAGGATGATTAGTGGCTTTTTTCGAATTGATCCATATCAATAGTCTTCTTTTCAAGCCGGGATTCCTCCGCCGCGAAGGCCATCAGGTGGCTTTCCAGCGAATCCCGTGCGCTGGTCAGCGGTGGGACTTCACCCCGCATCACCTGCACAAAGTGATGCATCAGGCCGGAATCACCGCCGCCGTGACCTGAGCTTTGATCCACTTCGGAGGCAAATTCGAAACGTTCCACTTCGCCGGTGAGATGTTCGTGGATTTCCAGCCAGGCTGTGCTGCTGGCGAACTTGCCCTTCAGGGTGGCCCGGGAACCGTCAACCCGTAGGGTCCGCCCCTCTTCTTCGGAATGGCCGTGCATGGTCAGGGTGGTGGTGATGCCGTTCTTGAAGGTGATGTTCACCACCTGATGATCCACCACATTATTATCGCAGTGATAGACACAGCGGCCATAGGGGCCGGTGCGCAGGGCCGCCATCACAGCCGCATTACTTTTAGGCTGGTCCGTGACCACATTGCGTGGCCAGTCATCATATTCAACTAGTGTCCGGACGATGGGTACGATGTTGGCGATAGCTTTGGTCAGCCCGGGGTGGTGGAGGGACAGGTTGCCAATGAATTTCAGGGGCAAACGCTTGGAACGGCTGACCGCCATTTTAATTGGGACGTTATCTCGGTAAATTCGGGGGGCATAGAAGGGACAGCGCTTTTCCGCCGGACAGCCGTCGGTGCAGCGTTCCGGTGCGCCTTCGGGCGCGTTTTCCGGGCGGTAATAAAGCAGGTTGCCGGTGGAGCTGAGAAGCTCCGGCTTATCATCCATCCACCAATAGAGCAGGTCGAGGTCGTGACAGCATTTTGCCAGGATCATCGGCGCGGCAATATCGGTGTTGCGCCAGTTGCCGCGCACATAGCTGTGCGCCATGTGATAATAGGAGACGTTTTCGGAATGGGAGATGTTGACCACTTTCCCCAGCTGGCCGGACTTGATAATCTGATTGACTTTGGAAAAGAAATCGGTGAAGCGCAGGACATGGCAGATCACCAAAGTGCGGTCGTTTTCTTCCGCGGTGTGGATGATCTCCAGGGTCTCTTCCAGGGTAGGGGCAATGGGTTTTTCGAGCAGCATGTCATACCCAGCCCGCAGGGCGGCAATGGCTGAATCGTGATGCATTTCATCCTGGGTGGCGTCCAGTACCGCATCCACAGAACCTTTGGCGTCAAGCGCGTCTTGCCAGGAGTGGAATTGCATCTCAGGGGAAATCTGGTGGTCGCGGGCAAATTTATTCCGCCGGATGGGGTCGGGTTCGGCCACTGCAATGAACCTGACCTCATCAGGATGTATCAGGGCATAACGGCCATAAGAATCAGCGCCGCGGTTGCCTGCGCCAAAAAGCATTAGTCGAACCGGTTGATCCAAGGGGGCCTCCTTGCCTGATTGCCACTCGGTTTTGATTATATCACTCCGGTTTTTGCCGGTGATACAATGGAAAGGCATAAGAAAGGACACTCATGGAAGCTGAACAAATCACCCGAATTGAAGAAGCTGCGCTGAACGCCTGGCCCGCCCCCCGCCAGATGATCTATGATGGCTGGTTATTGCGTTTCACCGGGGGACCTTCCAAACGGGTCAACTCCGTGAATATCCGCTATCCTTCCAGACTGCCGCTGCAGGAAAAGATCGCATTTTGTGAGGAGATTTATGCCCTGGCTGACCTTCCGTCGCTCTTCCGGGTTCCGGCACCCTTCAGCACACCGGAATTGGTGCAATTTCTGCTGAAAGCCGGCTATCACGCTTTTGATGAGACCTATGTGCTGACTCGGGACCTGGCTGATGCGAACCCGGTGCCGGATAATCTGCGCGTGGAGTCCTTTTTAATTGACGATTGGATCCCTTATAAAGGCCTGATTAGTGACTCGGAGCCGGGCCCCCTGGCGCTGCAACAGCAAATCCTGAACTGTATCGTGCCGCAGAAAAACCTGATTGTGCTGTTTGCCGGGGACTCGCCCGTGGCCTGTGGAATGGCTGTGGTTGAGGGGGATCTGCTCGGATATTTCAGCATTTATACCCATCACGACGGCCGGCGCAAAGGTTATGCCCGGGTGGCGATGTCTGTCCTGACGGCCTGGGGCCTGCAGCGGGGTGCGAAACTGGGTTATTTACAGGTGGAAGGTTTTAACCAGCCTGCCAGAGAGCTTTACCGCCAGCTTGGGTTTGATCTGTGTTACCCCTACGATTATTACAAAAAGGAATAGGCGTCATCCAGAGGCAGGCGATTTATTGAACTGGGTCTCGTAGAGGTGGGCGTAAAGCCCTCCCAGACCCAGCAGTTCTTCGTGGGTGCCGCGCTCGATGATCCGGCCCTTATCCATCACCAGGATCAGGTCCGCAGAGAGAATCGTGCTCAGGCGGTGGGCGATCACGATGCTGGTCCGATTGGCATACATCCGCCCCAGAGCGTCCTGGATCAGAGCTTCGGATTCACTGTCCAGGTTGCTGGTGGCCTCATCCAGGATCATGATCTTTGGGTCCTTGAGCAGCACGCGTGCCAGAGCTAGCCGCTGCTTTTCGCCTCCGCTCAGGCGGTAACCCCGTTCTCCCACAACCGTGTAATAGCCCTCCGGCAGTTCAGAGATGAACTGGTGGATATTGGCGGCCTTGGTGGCTGCAACCAGGTCCTGATCAGAAGCATCCGGCTGGGCATAGAGCAGATTAGCTTTGATGGTATCGTGGAAGAGGTAGGTTTCCTGGGTGACCATGCCGATCGCTTTGGCGATGTCGTCCAACCGCAGTTCGCGCAGGTCGTGCCCGTCCAGCAGAATAGCGCCTTCGGTGGGATCATAAAGGCGAGGGATGAGGTAGGTCAGCGTGGTCTTGCCTGCGCCGCTGGGGCCCACCAGGGCAACGAGTTGTCCGGGAGGGGCGGTGAAATCAATGTCCACCAAAGCCATCTCCCGGGCCTGGCTGCCGGCCAGGCTGGGCGTGTCATTTTTTTGGCTTTCGCCTTCGGAAAGGATGCCCTCAACTTTTTCGACGGCATAGGGCCGGTCCACATCGCTCAGTAAACCTGTTTCGCTGTCGGGATATTTAAAGGAGAGATGTTTGAACTGGATCTCCCCTCTGATTTCCTCAAGGGGGATGGGATTTTCTTTCTCCTGGATATCAACTGGCAGGTCAATGACCTCAAAGACGCGTTCAAAACTGACCATGGAGGTGGCAAATTCAACCGGTGCGTTGACCAGCCCCTGAAAGGAGTTGTAGAGCCGGCTGAGGTAATCCCCAAAGGCGACGATCGTCCCCAGGGTGAAGGCATTGAGGATCACCAGATACCCGCCCACTCCATAGACCAGGGCGGTCCCTACGGCGGTCAGCAGGCCGACAATCATCATGAAGATGATGCCCATGGTGGACCGCTGAATGCCCAACTTGCGCACTTCATCAGCCCGCCGGCCGAACCGCTCCACTTCGATATCCCGTCGTCCAAACAGTTTCACCAGCAGCGCACCGCCGATATTCAAGGTCTCATTGAGGGTGGCATTCATCCGGGCGATCATCTCGAGCTGTTTGCGGGCGATGTCTCGGAGAACCTTGCCCATCTTTCGGGCAGCCAGGATGAAAATGGGCAGGACGATGATGCCCAGTAAGGTTAAACGCCACTCCAGGGTGGCCATGACGACCAGGGTGACGGTAACCTCGATGAAATTGGTGATAAGAGTGACCAGGGTGCGGCTGAGAGCCACCTGGGCTCCGACCACATCGTTGTTCATCCGGCTGATCAGTTCACCGAGGTGGGTGTGGGTGTAGAACCGCAGGGACATCCGCTGCAGGTGTTCGTAGAGGCCCACCCGCAGGTCAAAGATCACGCCTTCGCCCACCTGCGCCAGCAGGCGGCGGGTGATGATCTGGAAGATCCCGCTGACGATTGGCAGAAGCAGAAGGCCCAATGCCGCCAGGATCAGGTCGTGAACATTTTTGTCCGGAATGGCATGGTCAATGATATAGCGCAGGATGAGCGGGGACAGCAGCGCCACCCCGGTGTAGATCATAATGGATACCAGGCTGCCGATGAGCATCCAGCGATAGGGGCGGGCATAGGTCAGCACCCGCATGACCAGCGCCCAGGACAGCTGGGGTTTTTCTTCAGAAGCATTAATGTAACTCCGCCAGTTCTTTCGCCGCATCATCATGCGAGGTTTCTCCCGTGGTATTGTTTGGGTGGTCTATGGTCCATTATACTCAGAGATAGGGGTGGAAGACTGGCAGGATTGTGGTAAAGAGTTTAATGAAGATATTGATTTATAAGATAAAATAAGTCAAAATAACGTATATAAATTGTACAAAATGTGGCAGTTCAAAAAATCACAAACCAATTCAGTTTTTCGAAGAGAACTGGTGATATGGACACTAAAACCTATTTGGAAAAGCAATTAAAAAGTATGTGGTCCCTTCAAAAATCCGTCCTGGATAGTGTGAATGACGAGATCCTGATGCGGCAGCCAACTGGAACGGTGTCACCGATTGGGGTGATCTGGCTGCATATGCTCAACGCGCAGGACAATTTTACAGCGGTCATCTCCGGGAAGTCTCCCCTTTGGCGGGGCGGTTGGTCAGAAAAGTTTGATCTTGCCCAGGCACCGGATATTGGCGAGAACTGGACGCCTTATTACGAAACCTCGCTCACTATTGAATTGTTGCGGGCCTATGGTGATGCCGTCCGGCAATTCACCCAGGAGGTTTTGGACCAGATCAATGGGCAATCGCTGGACGAAACGATCAAGATGTTCACTGATCATGACCCCAAGGCGGATGTTTGGGTTTTGATGATTGGACACACCTTATTGCACTGCGGTGAGATTGCCGCCTTGAAGGGCGCATTTGGTGAAAAGGGATTGCCCTTCTAAACGATAATTCAGTTGAAAGGATGTAATTATGGAGCTGGGTGCTTTTTCGGTTAGTCTGGCCGTTCAGGATCTAAAACGATCACGGGAGTTTTACCAGAAACTGGGTTTTGAAGAGGTCGGCGGTGACCTGACTCAAAACTGGCTTATCCTGCGGAATGGAGACTGTACGATTGGTTTGTTCCAGGGGATGTTTGAAAAGAATATCCTGACCTTTAACCCTGGGTGGGATAGCCAGGCGAATGACCTTGACTCATTCACTGATGTCCGCAGTTTGCAGGCCCAACTCAAAGCAGAGGGGCTGGATTTGGTCAGCGAAGCTGACCCGGATTCAACCGGCCCGGCCAGCCTTAGCTTGCTTGATCCGGATGGCAACCCAATCCTGATCGACCAGCACCGCTAGAGGAGGGAGATATGCAGAGTCAGGCAAAAACGATTGAAGCTTATCTACAAAGCGTTCCACCCGAGCGCCGGGAAGCGTTGATTTCATTGGACCATCTGTGCAGGCAGGTATTACAGGGGTATCAACCAGCGATGGATTACGGGATGCCCGGTTATCGCAACCCCGGTGGCGAGATTGAAGTGGCTTTTGCCAGCCAAAAAAACTATATTTCACTTTACATTTTAAAATCTGAGGTGCTGAACCGACACCGGGACGAGTTGAGTCATCTCTCGTTGGGGAAAGGCTGCATTCGTTACCGCAAACCGGAGCAGATGGATTTCGGATTGGTGGAAAAGCTGCTCGAAGAAACCCTGCATTCCCCTGATGAGGTGTGCTAGTATTTATTTTTGTTAGTTGGGGAAAAAGAACCGTTAATCCTTTGGCAGGGAGAAACAGATCCGCGTGCCGGCTGTCGCTTTGGGGTCCGCCCACATCCGGCCGCCGTGAGCTTCAATGATCGCCCGCGCTAGGTAGAGCCCCAACCCGGCCCCTTTGGTTTTACGGCTGGTGTCTGGTGCCCGGTAGAAGCGGTCAAAGATATAGGGCAGGTCTCCGGGATTGATGCCCGGACCTTCATCCGACACGCAAATGATCACCTGGTCGCTAAGGTTTTGTCCGCTGATATGGATCTCGCCGCCTGGGGAATATTTGATGGCGTTGGAGAGCAGGTTCGAAAGCACCTGTTCAATTCGTACCTCATCAACCATCACCACCGGGAAAGTCTCAGGGATATCGACAAGGATCTGATGATTATCCGTCTGAGTTTGGAAACGTGTGGCCAAACGGACGGCCATGGTATGGAATGAGAGGTCGGTCTTCTTTAATTGCATGCCATCTGCCTGAAGCCGGGAGGCCTCCAGAAGGTTTTCGATCAGGCCGGTCAGACGGTCCGCTTCTTCTTCAATGACCTCGAGGCTTTCTTCCATCACCTCACCATCCCATTGGACGTCCTCGCGCCGCAGGGTGCTGACATAGCCTTTGATTAGAGCGACCGGCGTTTTGAGTTCGTGGCTGACGATGGAGATGAATTCACTCTTAAGCTCATCTGCCTGGCGGAAACGGGTGATATCGCGGACGGTGACGATGATATTGATCAGCGTGCCATCCATTGAGAGCAGGGGGGCATAAGTGATCCCGACTGGCAGGGGCTGCAGCCCATTGGGACGTTCGAGATCGCCTTCAACATAAAGATGGGCCTGGGGAGAGAGCGGCCAGCCGCCGGCCTCGGCCTTTTCCAGCGTGATCCCGTGAGGGGGTTGTTTCCATTGGATGACATCGCGATGGCTCATGTTCTGAAGTTCAGCTTTGTGCGAGCCGTACATTCGGGCAAACGCAGCGTTCGTGCGTTCAATGGTCTGGTCCGGGTTGAGGATCAAGATTCCATCCGCGGCGGAATCCAGCATGGTGTCCGTACGCTGTTTTTCCCGATTGATTTCGGTATACAGCCGCGCATTCCTGACTGCGATGGCGGCCTGGTTGGCAAAATTGGAGAGCAGCGAGCGGTCATTGGTTGAGAACACCCCGCGGTAATTGCGGAAGATGTAGATCAGGCCGATGACTTCTTTATTGGCGATCAGGGGCAGACCAACGGCTGTGAGATTTCCCATGCTGATCTGCTGGAGGAGCTGGTTGATCTCCGGCATTTGAACATTATCCGATTCCTTGATGGGCGGGATTTTGTTCAACCACCGGTTGAGAAAGTGTTGAATGGGTTCGGGTAAACCGTTGGATACGGCCAATGACCAATGGCCTTTGGCGGTGGTTAACGCGATGAAGCCGGCATGACCTGCCATCATCTCAATCGAATATTTTAAGATCTGGCCTAAAAGCTTGTCCAGATCCAATTCTTCGGTCAGCGCCCGGGAGATCTCGAGGAGATAATCCCGCTGGCGCACACGGATATCGGGTAACATGAACTAATTTTAGCCCAGTTTTGTTACAGGAGTATAAGAAATGTCCATCCTGGCAGCAGAGGGGAAAAATGGTGTTATTGGACGACGGATTAATCTTCTTTGTGCTGGATTTTGATAATGATATCCACAATGGCGATGATGATGCCTACGCCCAGCAATCCATAACCGATTAAGCAGTTATCCTGGAAGAGCATAGAGGCGATGATGAAAGCAAAGGAAACGCCTGTCAGGGGACCAAGCCGCTTGTGTTCGGGGCCGCTTTTCCTTGACAAGCGCCAGGGTGTTCGCCATCCGGGGTCGATGCCATTGGATTGGGTCAGGAGAGAGTGAATTGGGTTGGCAGGTTTCAAACTCCTTAGTCTACTTCACGCAAAACAGCGGGGATGAAGCGGTAATCAAAACCGGAGGCTGAAACCAGCCTCCGGTTAATTATCATCCTATTCTATTCTCTAATTGAGCAGGCCGTGTTTCTTTTCGGCCAGGGCAATCGCTTCTTCCAATATTGCCAGTCCATCATTTATTTCGCTGATTGAGACTGATAGCGGCGGGGCCAGGCGAATCACACTCTGCCCGCAGCCCAGGGTCAGCAGGCCGCGCTCGAAAGCGAAATTGACAATATCGTCGCGCAGTCCGACGGCCGGTTCCTTGGTCTCACGGTCGAGGACGAATTCCACCCCGATCATCAACCCGATCCCGCGCACATCGCCGATGCTGGGGTGCCGGGCCATGATTTCCGTCAGTGCGTCCAGGGTGTAATCTCCGACTTCCTTGGCATTCTTGAGATATTGCTTTTCGATCAGGTCAATGGTCGCCAGGGAGGCGTTGCAAGCCAGCGGGTTGCCGCCGAAGGTGTTCCCGTGGGAACCCTTAGGCCAGTTCATGATCTCTTTCTTGGCGATCATCGCGCCCAGCGGGACGCCGGAGGCGATCCCTTTAGCGCTGGTGATGATATCCGGTTCCACGCCAAAATTCTCGATGGCCCACCATTTCCCGGTGCGGCCCATCCCGGATTGGACTTCATCGGCAATCAGCAGAATGTCGTGTTTATCACACACTGCCCGCAGGGCGGGGAAGAAATCCGGCGGCGGAACGATATAGCCACCTTCGCCCTGAATCGGTTCGATCAGGAATGCGGCGACATCTCTGGGCGGCACGATCCGGGCGAAGATCTCTTCTTCAATATAGCGCACCACCGCTTCACCATAGCCTTCGCCTTTGCGCTGTACCAGCACTGGCCGGTAGGGGTCGGGGAACGGGACATGGAAAACGCCATTCATTAAGGGGAAGAAACCACCTTTGTATTGAGATTTGCTTGCTGTAAAGGAAACGGAGCCCATCGTCCGGCCGTGGAAAGCGCCCAGGAATCCGATGAATTGGGAGCGCTTGGTGTGGTAGCGCGCCAGCTTGATTGCCGATTCCACGCTTTCCGTGCCTGAGTTGGTCATGAAGGAACAGGCAGGTCCTTTAAAGGGTGCGATTTCGTCCAGCTTTTCGCCCAGACGCACCCAGGATTCATGATAGAAATCCGATGAAATATGAATGAACTGTTCGGCTTGTTTTTGAATGGCTTGAACAACCTGGGGGTGGCTGTGCCCTGTGGCAACAACTGCAATACCCGCAGCAAAATCTAAGAAACGATTTCCGTCCACATCCCAGACTTCGGTCCCTGCGCCGTGATCCATGACAAAGGGATAGCCTCGTGGATATGAGGGTGAGATGTACTTCCTGTCGCGATCAATGATCGCCTTCGCTTTTGGACCTGGCAGCTTAAGCGGCTTCATATGGCATACCTCCGATATTGATGTCTAGATGCATTGTCCACCTGGTGAGGGTTCAAATGAAAGGCGGACACGCTTTGGTTCGGAGATTATAACACTGGTGCACTTTAAGGTGAATGGGGGGAGATAGCCCAAAAGAGAACTGAACATCCTGATTGGCCCGTAACCTGGATAAGCCTCAAATAATAGCCCCAGGGGAATCGCAGTAAACGATGTCTGATTTTATTTCAAAGACCCCTTCCTGCCTGCTGCACTTTATTTGCAGGCATCCTTCCAACACCCCACTCCTCTTCGCTTAGGGGGTTCCGCTTCGCTCGAGCGGAAGGAAAGAGGATCGGGTCAGAACAATACAATACAAGCTCACCTCGACTCATTTCGTAAATTTCTTTAATTAAAATAATTGAGATCCGATCACCCAAATGCTAACCTGGTTTATTGACGTGCCCTTTGAATCCTGCTATGATTCATACGATATGCAAGAACCTCAAAAAGGCTTTTTCTCCCGGGTGTGGGACCGCCTGCGCCGGGAATTGCAATGGTTTCGACCGGGTCTGGGGTATAAACGCTGGTTGATCCTCGTTTTCTTAGGCACAACCCTGCTCAGCGTTGGTCTGGCATTGGTTTTATTGGATGTCTATCGAAATGCACCGGATACCTGGTGGCTTCCTGTTCTATCGACTTTATCCCTGCGCTTTCTGGACCGTCCCATCCGGGTGATCATTTTTGGTGGGATCGGCGTTGTGCTGGTTATCCTGGGGATCTGGGGGTCCAACCGGTCCTTATTACGCCCCTTCGTCCCACCCGGCAAACCCCTGATTGACGCCCTGGAAAGTTATCGCCGCAGAGACCGGGGGCCGCGGGTAGTGGTCATCGGCGGTGGGCACGGGTTGGCTGCGCTGCTGCGTGGCTTGAAGCAATATACCCATAACCTGACAGCGATCGTGACCGTGGCGGATGACGGCGGGTCTTCCGGTGAAATCCGGCGAGATATGGGAATCCTGCCCCCGGGTGATATCCGCAACTGCCTGGCGGCGATGAGCAACAACGAGGACCTGCTTTCGCAGGTTTTCCAGTATCGTTTTTCTTCCGGCAAGGGGCTGGAGGGACATTCCCTTGGCAATCTCTTTATAACGGCCCTGTCTGAGATCACCGGCAGCTTTGAAGAAGCTGTAGCGGAATCCGGTCGGGTTCTGGCGGTTTACGGTCAGGTCCTGCCGGCCACCCTGACGGATGTTCGTCTGCTGGCCGACCTTGAGAGCAAAGATGGCAAGATCATTCATGTTTCCGGTGAAACCCTGATCCGTGAGACGGAGGGGAAGGTGAAGCAGGTCTGGCTGGAGCCTGCAAATATCCCCGCTTTTCCGCCGGCCATTTCAGCCATCCTCAGCGCTGACCTGATCCTAATTGGCCCCGGCAGCCTCTATTCGAGCATGCTGCCGAACCTGCTAGTTCGGGATCTCTCGGAAGCTGTGCGTTCCAGCCGGGCTTTGAAGTTCTTCATTTGCAACGTCGCGACAGAGCGTGGTGAGACGGATAAATTTAACTGCTATGACCATGTCAGGGCAGTCGAAGAACATGTCGGTGAGGGGATGTTTGACCTGGTGATCTGCAATAACCAATTTATAGGTCACCTTGGGAGCGGTGTGGACTGGGTCAGAGTGGACGAAAGGCTGTTGCATCATACAGCAGTTTATTGCGCCGACCTGATTGACCCGGACTATCCCTGGCGGCATAATTCCAGCCTTTTGGCTAAAACAGTGATGGATTTATTCTATGAACGCACCGGTCCACTGACAGAATAATGACAGAAATTATCATGACGCATATCATCTATACGTATGAACAAGTAATGGTAAAATTTATCACGGTAACACAATCTATTTAGGAGGCAGAAATGACAATTCGTGTTGGTATTAACGGTTTCGGCCGCATAGGCCGTCAGGTCTTGAAAGCGATTAAGGAACGACATCCCGACGCGCTGGAAGTTGTGGCAGTCAATGACTTATTTGACGCAGACATTAATGCGTATCTATTCAAACATGACTCCAATTACGGCCATTATGATGGCACCGTGGAAGTCAAAGATGGCAATATCGTTGTGGATGGACAGGCAATCAAAGTTCTATCCGAACGCAATCCTTATAATTTGCCCTGGAAGCAACTGGGCGTGGATATTGTGATCGAATCCACCGGTGTTTTCCGTGATGGCAAGGGCACCGAAGCCAAACCCGGCGCAAATGCCCACATCGTTGGCGGCGGCGCTAAGAAGGTCATCATCTCCGCTCCTGCGAAAAATGAAGACATTACGATCGTGTTGGGCGTCAATGACGAACTCTATGACCCCGAGAAGCACAACATCGTGTCCAATGCCTCCTGCACAACCAACTGTCTGGCCCCCGCTGCTAAGGTTGTCAATGACAACTTCACCATCAAACGCGGCCTGATGACCACGATCCACTCCTACACCAATGACCAGAAGATTTTGGACCTGGCTCACAGCAAGAAACGCCGCGCCCGTGCTGCTGCTCTGAACATCATCCCCACAACCACCGGTGCCGCCAAAGCTGTCGCTCTGGTGATCCCAGAACTCAAGGGCAAATTCGATGGTTACGCGCTGCGCGTTCCCACCCCCACTGTCTCCATTGTGGACTTTGTTGCTGAAACAGAGAAATCCACAACCGCTGAGGAACTCAACAACCTGTTCAAAGCCGCTTCCGAAGGCCCCATGAAGGGCATTCTGGGCTTCACCACCGAAGAACTGGTCTCCATGGACTACAAAGGCGATTCCCATTCCTCGATCATCGACTCCCATCTGACCACCGTTATGGATGGCAATTTCGTCAAAGTCGTGACCTGGTATGACAATGAATGGGGTTACTCCTGCCGGACTGCCGATCTCGCAGCATTGATGGCAAAGTCCCTGTAGTATCCTTTTAGTTTTCAACCAAAACCATGAATGCGTAATGTGCACTCCTAAAGTCACATTACGCATTTTTTGAAAGGAGTTGCACAAGCAGATGTTCAATAAGAAAATGGTTACCGATTTTGATGTAAAGGGTAAAAAAGTTCTGGTCCGGGTGGACTTCAATGTTCCATTGAAAGACGGGAAAGTTGCTGATGACACCCGAATCAAAGCCGCACTGCCCACCATCGATTACCTGCTGGAGCAGGGCGCAGCTGTGATCCTTTGCTCGCACCTGGGACGCCCCAAGGGCGAAGCGAAACCTGAATTCAGTCTCAAACCCGTTGCTGAATATCTGGGTGGATTGATTTCCGCTCCGGTCGAATTTGCAGAAGACTGCATCGGCGCCAAAGCCGACGCTGCAGCGGCTGAATTAAAACCCGGCGAGGTTCTGGTCCTCGAAAACACCCGTTTCCATGCTGGCGAGAAGAACAATGATCCGGAAATGGCTAAGGCATTGGCCTCCCTGGCGGAACTCTATGTGGATGATGCCTTTGGGACTTCTCACAGGGCGCATGCCTCGAATGTGGGTGTGACGGAATATCTCCCCGCGGTCGCCGGCTTCTTGCTGGAAAAGGAAATCCAATATCTGGGCAACACCATTGCCGACCCCAAGCGGCCTTTCGTGGCAATTTTGGGCGGCGCAAAGGTCAGCGATAAGATCGGTGTGATTGAGAACCTGTTGGAAAAGGCCGACAAGATCCTGATCGGCGGTGGCATGGCCAATACCTTCTTCAAGGCGCAGGGCTATGATATGGCCGATTCGCTGGTTGAAGCAGATGCCCTCGAGACAGCGAAGATGCTGCTGGCCAAAGCCGGCGGCAAGCTGGTTCTGCCGGTGGATGTGGTCATTGCCGATGATTTCTCTGCCGAAGCCAATGCCAGGACGATGGATCTGGGCGATGTCCCCGCCGGATGGCGGATCCTGGATATCGGCCCCAAGACGGTTGAAGCCTTTGATGCCATCATCAGCAAAGCCGGCACGGTGGTCTGGAATGGCCCGATGGGCGTCTTTGAATTCGATAAGTTCGCCAAAGGCACCTTTGAGATCGCTGAAGCGCTGGCCAAGAGTGACGCGATCAGCATTGTGGGCGGCGGTGATTCGGCTTCCGCAATCAAGAAATCCGGCCTGGCCGACAAGATCACTCATATCTCCACGGGCGGCGGCGCCTCACTGGAAATGCTGGAAGGTAAAGTATTGCCCGGCCTGGCTGCCCTGAACGATAAATAGGAGCTTTTCAGGTTAATCTAAAAATGACAGTCTGCAGATAACTTCTGCAGACTGTTTTACTTGCTCAATCAGCATTAAGGTTAAGCCCGATATTTACTTCATAGAGTAGTTTGCTGGTAGAATCACACTGGTTAACTTCGGTAATTATTGAAGGCTTTTTAAAGAAAGTGAGTGGACATGCGTAAAATGTTTGTTGCTGGAAACTGGAAAATGAACCAGACCATCGCGGAAGCCAAAGCGCTGGTTTCTGATATGCTCCCTGAACTGGAACAGATCCCCAATGTGGATATGGCTGTTTGCCCCTCTTACCTAGCCATCCCTGCGGTTGCTGAACTCTGCAAGGGCAGCAAGGTGAAGGTCGGCGCTCAAAATGTCTATTGGGAAGAAAAAGGCGCCTATACCGGTGAAGTAGCTCCTGGTATGGTGGCAGAGATTTGTGATTATGTAATCGTCGGTCACTCCGAACGCCGCAAATACTTCGGCGAGACGGATGAGACTGTGAATAAACGCCTCAAGGCTGCCCTGGCCGCGGGTTTGAATGTGATCGTCTGTGTGGGTGAGACCCTCGAAGAGAACGAAGCTGGTCAGACCCAGGCCGTTGTCTCCCGCCAGATCAAAGGCGGCTTGGAAGGGATTACGGCTGAACAGGCTGAGAAGATCACCATTGCCTACGAACCTGTTTGGGCGATTGGTACTGGCCGTGCGGCGACCCCTGAGGACGCCAACAATGTGCATAAGGATGTTGTCCGACCCTTGCTCAAGGATCTTTTTGGTGAAGCACGGGCCGAATCAATGCGGATCCAATACGGCGGCTCGATCAAACCAGGGAACGCCAAGGAACTCTTCTCGATGTCCGATATTGATGGCGGCCTGATCGGCGGCGCCAGCCTGAAGGCGGCATCCTTCTGGGCGATCATCAAGGCTGCTTCTGAAGTTTAAGAATATTAAATACGAAAAGTAAAATAGACGCCGCAAGGCGTCTATTTTTTATCGTTGAGCTTGTCATTCCCGCAGGTTCTAGGTGCCAAACTGGCGGTCACCTGCATCGCCCAGGCCGGGGATGATATACCCATTCTCGTTCAGGTGGTCGTCAATCGCGGCCAGATGGATGGGGACGTCAGGATGGGCTTCGTGCAGGCGCTGGATGCCTTCCGGCGCGCCGATTAGTCCGACGAATTTAATTTTGGTCACACCCCAGTTCTTGAGGATGTCGACTGTTGCCACAGCGGAGCCGCCCGTCGCCAGCATCGGGTCGAGGATCAGGCAGACCGCCACGGTTGGGGCAATGGGCAGCTTATTGTAGTAAGCCACGGGTTTCAGCGTGCGCTCGTCACGGTAAAGCCCGATGTGCCAGACTTCTGCGGAGGGCATCAGTTCCCAGACACCTTCCACCATCCCCAGCCCTGCCCGCAGGATCGGCACCAGACCGATCTGCTCTTTCAGATGGTCACCCTTGGTCTGGACCATTGGGGTGGTTACATCCACCCGGCTGGTCGCCAGATCAGCGGTGGCCTCATAGGTCAGCAATGCGCCCAGTTCGCGCACCAGCTCACGAAATTTCTTGGGTTCGGTGGTCACTGACCGCAGCAGGGTCAGTTTATGTTTGACCAGGGGGTGTTTTGATTCAAATACATTTTCCATAATGCCTCAGTTCAAGCCTAAAAACTATCGAGTATTAATCCGTGTTTGAACAGTATCATCACTAAGTGTATCACCGGCGCTCTTTGGCTTGCAAGCATGGCGGCTATAAATAAAGATCAGCAGCCAGGCTGCCCAGAGGACCATGGTCAGCCCGATCAGATACTTGAAGTTCAGGGGGTTGCGCATCAGCCGGAAGAACATAGCCCCGGCATAGCTCACCCAGGAGAGCACCTGCACAACCAGCGCCAGCCACCAGCCGCCGCGGCAGCCTTTTCTTTTAGGCTTCAGCCAGTGAAACCCCAGGGCGGGCAGGAGGGTGGTCAGCAGGGTACCTGCCATGGCAAAGGCCATCAGCCAGAGCGACAGTTCGATGCCGTTGAAGATCAGCGCCAGTGCGCCGCCTGCCAGGAACAGCATGAACGACAGGGTATAGAAAAATTCAGGAAGTGAGAAATCCAGTCTTTTCATCAGTTACCTTCTTTTTGAGCAATGATCAGGAAGCGGTGGGCGGTTGTGACGAATTCACCCTGCCGCTCGATGATGTTGTGGAGCCTGACCAATCTATCGTGATGGGTTTGCGGGTCGAAGCCCTCAATCTGCCAGGGGATGGCTTTGAGGTAATAAACTACTGCGCCGATATCCCGGAAGCTGGAACGGAGGGCAGCTTTTTCTGCCTGTTCCACCCGGAAGCCTGCTTCGTATAGTCCTGTTAGCGCGGTCTCCAGCCCCCAATGCAGGAAGGGGAAGGAAATCCGGTCTTCCAGCGCCTGGTTCAATTCCAGATTATCCAATCCGCTGACCTGCTGGGTGATAAAGAGGCCGCCAGGTTTGAGGATGCGGCGGATTTCCTCAGGGGCATAGGCTTCATGCCGGTTGATCACCAGGTCAAATTGACCGTCGCTAAAAGGCAAATCAGGTTTGTCCGCAATGGCATGGACGGTCACACCCAGCGGCTCCAGCCGCTGCCGGGCGATGATTTGGTTGGGTGGGTAGGCTTCGGTGGCATGGGTGTCTGGCGGCAGGGGGACCAGGCTGGCCAGCATTTCACCGCCGCCGGTACCCAGGTCCAGCAGGGACTGGGCTGAAGCAAAGTGAGCTCGGACGATCTCCGGATAGTGCCAGGGTGGGTCCTCCTGAATCAACCGTCCTTCCAGCCAGCCGAAATCCCAGCCCTCAAAGCCGGCTTCAAGGGCCTCAGCGACCAGTTGCTTGAATCTTTCGGAATGGACGGTCGGCATTTCAGAACCTCGGTCCCTTGGCGATCCGCGGGCCGGTCTGGTTCCGGTTCCATTGACCGGGTTGAACAAGGGGGAAGAGCGCGCCGATGCCGGTCAGCAGTCCGAGGACGCCCAGGATGCCGGCAATGATGCTGGCAGGCGGAAAAACCATTGTCAGCAGAAGGCCGATCAGGGCTAGTGCGAGCAGCCCTCCGGCCACGCCACCCACAATCCCGGCAATCCGGGAACCGCGTTTGGAGGAGGCTAATAACGGCCCTTTCAGCGCGCCGGTGACGCCGTTGATGATCAGAATCTGCGGCTGGCCTTCATCATCGGTGTAGTGAGTGGCATAGAGCGGCAGCAGGAACTGGGTCCAGTTCAGGTTGGAGTAATCCGCTTTAATTGAGAAATTACGGGAGTGCTGCGCCCTGGCAGCCTCAACGCAGATTTCGCCCACGGCCTGATCCACGGCAGGTTGGGCCAGCGGCCAGGCGTCTTCGGGCGGGAAGTCCGGGACTTCCAATAAGGCCTGGTTTTCCAATCCGGGAGAATAAGGTCTGGATTGCTGCAGAGGATAAAGGCCTGTCATCTGCACCCGGTTTTGATATTCCTCCAAAGCCTGGGCCGAAACGTTATCCACATGGGTTTGAATTTTACCCAGGCGCGGCTCCCAGTGGACCCGGCCTTCAACTTGCTTGCGTGATCGCCACTGACCGCCATTGTAGAATTCCTGAGAACTTTCCACCTGGTAATCGAACCCAGCCTCCATCTGCCAGTGGCCCTCTATGTCGCTGTCAACCAGCCAGAGCGGCCAAAAGAGGGGGATGGTATTCCTGAGCAGGGATTCCGGTGTGAAGTCTACCGGTTTGATCCAGATCCGGCTCACGGCATTGCTGTAAATGGTGGTCAGCTCGTTCTTGTCGATCCTGAAGGGCAGGATTCGCTCCGGTTCAGCGGCGCGCATGCGCACGGGCTGCGGTTCGAGCCTGGCTTTCCGGCACAGGGGGCAGATTTGACCGATTTGGTCGGATTGCACGAGGTAGACCCGGCCGCACTGTAGGCAGCCCGCTGCCTGGTGGTTTTCCGTCCAGAGGGCTTGATTTTCGTCGAATACGGGAGTAGTTGCAGTGGGGGTCATTTTGCCTCCGATTGCTCAGCTTTGCGATAGAGCAGAAAACTGAAGATCCCACCAAGAACGAACAGGATGAAGCCCATTGCCAGGAGGATGACACCAGAGCCGCCCAGGAGGAGCAGGGGCAGGCCGATCAATCCCAGAAGCACACCCGGAGCCAGCATCGCCCCAATCGCCAGCCAGATCTTCCACCAGGCCACCGGTTTTTGTCCGGCCACAGCGCCGGTCTGCCCGTTGACCATCACCTGATAGGCTTCATCGCCGGAGCGATAAGCCGCCATATAGACCGGCAGCAGTACATAACGCCAGGATTCATCTCGAAAATCAGCACTCATGCTGAAATTGCGTATATGGTTGGTGGGGATGTCCTGATAGCAGGCCTTCTTGGCTTGCTCACGAATGGCGCTCTTGCCTACTTCCCAGGCTTCGGTCAGGGTGGTTTCATAGACCTGGGCCTGCCATCCGGCCAGGTAATCCGGTTCGTACGCCACCAAGCCGTTCATCACGAAGTTGGAGATTTCTTTCAGGATGCGCAAGCTGATCCGCCGCGGGGAAGATCCGGTGACCAGAAAATCATCAATGGAAAGCTGGATATCGCCATTTTGCCAACGCCAGACGATCTTTGTGCGGGTTTCCCAGCGTTTTTGTGAGGGGTTGTAGTGGCGCACGGTATGTTCATAACCCACCTCCGCCCGCCACAGGGCATCCACCTCGGTGTCAAAAGTCCAGAAGGGGAGATAGATGCCGGTCAGGCGGCCGACGACCGTGTTCGCGGCCAGATCGTCCGGGTGGTACCAACCTTTGCCCAGCCAGTTGATCACCAGCTGTTTGGATTGGGCCGCGTCAATCTTGAAGGGGATCAGGAATCGGGGACGCAGTTCTTCATTCAGGCTGATGGTCACATTGACGTGGTTGGAAGCGCAGTAGGGGCAGGTGCTGGTCAACGCACCAAAGGGGATCGAGAGTTCCGCACCACAGGACTCACAATGCAGGACCTGGCGTTTATCGCCCCAGCCCCGCTCGGATTGGGAGATGGTGTCCAGCGTGAATTCAAATTCTTCGGCTGTCCGCCCGACATGGACGGTGTGGACCGGGGCGATATAACCGCAATATTCACAGGCCACCCCGCCCGCCGCTACATCGTAGGCTGTGGTTGCGCCGCAGTTCGGGCAAGCATACTTCTTGGGGCTGTCAGGAACAGCCGTTTTGGGGATGGGGGCAAAGACATCCACGCCCGGGATGGTCGATTCGACCTGCTGATACTGTTCAGGTGGGGTCCATACCGACTTTTTATTCTCTTCAGACATAAAGTTGACTCCAATATATTTGTTTGACGTTCTTTAAATTCCTAAGAGCCAGGCATTACGATGCTCTTGCTCCATTATAAGATTAAATATGGAGAGTAGAGCCAGATTTTCTGTGGTTTTGATTTATCCGGGGGATGCGATAGAATTAGCCCATGCTGACAATCATTGATGGCCATAACCTGATCCCGAAGATTCCGGGGATGAGCCTGGCGGACCTGGATGACGAGAAACAGTTGATCCCGCTCCTCCAGACCTACTGCCGAAAGCGCAGAAATACGGTAGAGGTCTATTTTGACCGTGCACCGGCGGGTAAAGCGGGTAAACGCGGCTTTGGTCAGGTGACGGCCTTTTTCGTCCGCGAGGGGATCACGGCAGACGAGGCGATCATGGCCCGCCTGCAGGACCTCCGTAAACGGGCGCGCAATGTTCAGGTGGTCAGCTCGGACCGGCAGGTTCAGGCCGCCGTCAGGGGAGCTCATGCCCGGGTGGTACCATCCCAGGATTTTGCCCGGGAATTGCAGGAAATTTTAACTGAAACACCCGCGTTGGACCCGCGCAACCGGTTGCTGAGTGATGATGAGCTGTCGGAGTGGGAAGCGCTCTTTCGTCGAGGGCATCCGCCCGCTGGGGGAGATAAATAATATAACAAATAAGGTCTGATTGGTAAACTCTAATCTTATTTTAATGTATTAAAGCCTCACATTTAGTATAAATATTATCAAGACACAAAAACTTTATTGGTATTTGGTGTGTCTACCACCGTGAAATCTGAAAGTCGTGAAAACGACAATAAGATGAAAAAGGTGGTTTTCTCCCTGAAGATTGCCTGGCATGTCCCCCCCATGCCAGGCGATCGTTTTAAACAGACTAATCGGCAGCGGGTATGATTAAGATACCTGTTGCAGTAATGATAAGGATGAAAAATGCCCAAGGAATTGGATGAAACAATGAAGAAGATCCTGGTTGTGCTGGCCCATCCCGATGACGAGAGTTTTGGGATGGGCGGCACCCTGGCCCTCTATGCCCGGCAGGACGTTGATGTGCGGCTGGTCTGCGCCACTCGGGGCGAGTTGGGGGAGGTTGATCCTGAATTCAAGGAGACGATCAAGAGCGCAGCCTGCCTGCGCACCCAGGAATTGCGCTGTGCGGTGAAGACGCTGGGTTTATCTGAACTTTATTTCCTCAACTACCGCGATTCCGGTATGCCCGGCTCGGAGGATAACAAGCATCCCCGTGCGCTGGCTGCCCAGCCCGTGGAACAGGTGGCCGCGGAGGTGGCGCATCTGATCCGAAAGGTGCAGCCACAGGTCGTGCTGACCTTTGACCCGATCGGTGGCTATCGCCATCCGGATCATATCGCCATTCAGCAAGCCACGGTGCAGGCCTTTGCTTTGGCTGCCTCACCGGAATTCGTGGATTCCGATGGGCTGGCGCTCTTCCAGGCGGACAGGCTCTATTTTCACACCATGAACAAAACTTTCCTGAAAATGGCTGTGGCTGTGATGCGCCTGATCGGGCAAAACCCGCGGGAGTTTGGCCGGAACAAGGATATTGACCTGGTCTCCCTGACCGAAGTCGAGTTCCCAACCCATGTCCGAGTTAATTACCGTTCGGCGAAAGCCATCCGAGAAGCAGCCGCGGCCTGCCATGCAAGCCAGGGTGGCGCGCAGATGAACAAGGGGCTGCGCGGCTTTGTTAACTGGCTGTTCGCCGGTCATACGGACACCTTCATGCAGGCCTACCCCGTGCCTGAGGAGGGCCAGAGGGTGAAGCAGGATTTGTTTGAGTAGTAGTGAGTGGTGAATGGGGGAGAGTTAAGGAGAGGCAGCAGGAACTATGTATGGTATGCATGGTGAGATCGAATGATCAAACCTGCATGAAAAAAGTCACGCTGGAAGCGTGACCTTCCGCCTTGCCCCCGGCGGGGAAGGTGGCACAGAGTGCCGGATGAGGGGAAGGTTTAATCAAAAAGGACTGACTTGACAGGTCAGTCCTTGTGTTTTTACTTTAGGCCGTTTCCTTTTCGTGTTCCGGTTCTTCCTGCGGGGCATGTTGGGTCTCAAACTGTAGGCCATCCTTACCTCTTGTAATATGGACCAGGTCGCCTTCAACGATCTCACCGCTGACCACTTTGATGGCCAGGGGATCCTGCACTTCACGCTGGATCGTCCGCTTGAGCGGCCGTGCGCCAAAGTCCGGGTCGTAACCCTCTTCTGCCAGGTACTCCCGGGCGGATGGGTCTACGTTCAGCTTCAGATTGCGCTGCCGCAGGAGTTCCGCTACCTTGGCCAGCTGGATATCCACGATCTCCACCAGGTCACTACGGGTGAGAGGATGGAAGATCACGATCTCATCCACCCGATTCAGGAACTCTGGGCGGAAATGTGCCCGCAGGAGCTTGTTGATCTGGTCTCGTGAAACGGATTTTTTCTCAGGGGCGTCAGCATTGGTGCCGATCCAAAGTTCGCTGCCGAGGTTGCTTGTCATGATCACGACTGTGTTGCGGAAGTCCACCGTGCGGCCCTGACCGTCCGTCAGGCGGCCGTCATCCAGCAGCTGCAAGAGGGCATTAAAGACCTCCGGGTGGGCTTTTTCGATCTCATCGAACAGCACCACACTGTAGGGTCGGCGGCGGACCGCTTCGGTCAACTGACCGCCTTCTTCAAAGCCAACGTATCCGGGAGGGGCACCGAACAGACGGCTGACGGTATGCTTCTCCTGATATTCACTCATGTCAATCCGCACCATGGCGTTCTCGTCATTGAACAGGAACGCGGCCAAGGAACGGGCCAGTTCCGTCTTGCCAACGCCGGTGGGGCCCAGGAAGATGAAGGAGCCGATTGGCCGGTTGGGGTCCTGCAAACCAGCCCGGGCCCGCCGGACGGCGTTGGAGACCACGCTGATGGCTTCATCCTGGCCGACAATCCGCTCGTGCAGACGGTCCTCCATGTGCATCAGTTTTTCCATTTCACCTTCCAGCAAACGGGATACCGGGATGCCGGTCCAGTTGCCGACCACCTCAGCAATTTCTTCAGCGTCTACTTCCTCTTTCAGCAGGGGAGTTTCCTCCTGAAGCTGTTTGAGTTTGGTTTCAGCGTCTTTCAATTGCTCTTCAAGGTCGTGCATTGTGCCGTAGCGCAGACGGGCAGCCTGCTCCAGGTCTGAGTGGCGTTCAGCCCGTTCGATCTCAGTCTGGGTCTCATCCATCTGTCCTTTGATATCGCGGATCTTCTGGATGGCTTCTTTCTCGACCGACCAGCGGGCATTCAGCTCGCTGGCAGCCTCACGCAGGTCGGCCAGGTCCTTTTCCAGGTTGGCCAGGCGTTCTTTGGAGGCCTTGTCCTTTTCTTTTTGCAGAGCCTGGCGTTCAATCTCAAGCTGCATGACGGCGCGGTCAACTTCATCTAAAGCCTGAGGCTTGGAATCAATTTCCGTGCGGAGCCGGGCAGCTGCTTCGTCAATCAGGTCAATGGCCTTGTCGGGCAGGTGCCGGTCGGAGATGTAGCGGTTGGAGAGCGTCGCTGCGGCAATCACAGCGGGGTCCGTGATGCGGACGCCGTGATAGACCTCGTAACGCTGCTTGAGGCCGCGCAGGATGCTGATGGTGTCTTCCACGGAGGGTTCTGCAACCAACACAGGTTGGAACCGCCGCTCAAGGGCGGCATCCTTCTCGATGTATTTACGGTATTCGTTCAGGGTTGTTGCGCCGATCATGTGCAGTTCGCCGCGGGCCAGCATCGGTTTGAGCATATTGCCGGCATCCATTGAGCCTTCAGCTGCGCCAGCGCCGACCACCGTGTGCATCTCGTCGATGAACAGAATGACCTCTCCGGCTGAATCGGTGATCTCTTTCAGGACAGCTTTTAGCCGCTCTTCAAACTCACCGCGGAACTTGGCGCCGGCCACCAGGGAACCCAGGTCGAGGGCGACAATCCGTTTATTTTTCAGTCCTTCCGGAATATCGCCGTTCACGATTCGCTGGGCCAGCCCTTCTACAACGGCTGTCTTGCCGACGCCGGGTTCACCGATCAGGGCCGGGTTATTCTTGGTCCGGCGGGAGAGGATTTGCACAACCCGGCGGATTTCTTCGTCACGGCCGATCACAGGGTCCAGTTTTCCGGTCCGGGCCAGGGCTGTCAGGTCCCGGCCGTATTTTTCCAGAGCTTCGTAAGTTGATTCAGGGTTTTGACTGGTGACGCGTTGGGACCCGCGCACTTCCTTGAGTGCTTTGAGGATCGCATCTTTCGTCAGGCCATAATCAGCAAGCCGTTTACCTTCCGGGCTGTCAGTCAGGCCAAGCAGGAGGTGTTCGGTGGAGACATATTCGTCCGACATGCCTTTGGCATAGCGCTCTGCCGCGCTGATCACATCCGATGTCTGGCGGGAAAGGCCGGGCTGACCGGCGCCATCACCAAAGACTTTCGGTTGATTGTCGAGTTCTTTCTGGACATCTTCCCGCAAGGCAACCGCGCTGCCGGCGACCTTGGTCACAATGGCAGGGACGACGCCCTGGTTCTGCGTGAGCAAAGCCAGCAACAGGTGAGCTGGTTCAATTTGCTGATGGTGGAGTTCTGAGGCTAGTTGCTGAGATTGGAGCAACGCTTCTTGTGCTTTTTGGGTGAATTTATCTAAATTCATAATTGCGTATCTCCCTTTCTTTTTTGGCAGTGTGTCCCACTAATCTCCCCTGGAGGTTGTGGAGACATTGCTGCGTTTTATTTTTCTTTCCAATAAATTAATCATAGTGATCGGATGTAGGAATATTGTTAAAGGAATGTCAGAATTCTGCTAACGGAATGCTCATGAATCCAGATGATTACTTGGGTTTGATGGTTTTTGGAGCCTGTTTGGTATCGCCCTTGGGGTTAAAATATCTATGTTTGACATCTCTACTAAAAATCATTAAACTAATATCAAAAGAATGCAATTTTATGCTGACTGGAGGAGGTCCAATGGCAGCTTCAATTTTTCAACTCACCATGCGTTCAGGTCCCACACCAGGTAAAAATTTTCCCCTGGAACAACAGGAAATGTTGTTAGGCCGCGACCTGGCCAATGACATTTCGATCAGTGATCCGGAGGTCTCCCGCCGGCATGCACGTTTCCTGATGCAGGAAGATAATGTCATCATTGAGGATCTGGGTTCCACCAATGGGACCTTCCTGAATGGTCAGCGGATCGCCAGCCCCCAGCAGCTTCGGGCCGGGGATGTGATCACTCTGGGTGAGAACATCGTTATGGTCTTCGATAAGGCTAATTTTGACCCCGATGCGACAGTCGTTTCCACGGGGATGGACCAGACCGTCCAACCCGAGCCTCAACCGGAAGCGCCGATGCCCCAGTCATCCTATGGGGTCATTCCTCCCCAACCCACGCCGCAGCCTGCACCTGTGCAGCAAATGCCCGTTCAGGAATCGCCGGCAGAGGACGTGGAGCAACTCCGCTCCAAGATGAAGCCCAGCAAAAAGAAGAAGATGCCTGCCTGGCTGGTCGTGCTGATCGTTGCAATCGTGGTCATCGCCTGTGTGATTGCCGTCACGCTGTACTTCATGCCCGCGTCCTGGTGGTGCGCGATCACTTTCAACGCGCTTGAAGGATGCCCTGTGCCCTAAGGATTTTTTTGATACTGAACCCCGGAATAATTCTCCGGGGTTTTTCTTTTAAATGGAGGAACGGAAGGAGTCTTCCTGAGATTTATAAGTAGAAGTTAATATAATTCCGATTTTCGGCCTGTAAGATTTAGACATTATGCCAAAAGATATTCATTTGGGTAAAATGTCCCTATGCTATAATGACTCCCTAACCGAGTGTAAGTATTCATAAAAGATCAAGGTTAAGAACCCTATGTTTAAGAAAATCTCGAAAATATTCGGCGGCGATCCTTTCGAACGAAAGATTGAAGCCTTAGATGAAATTGTCGATCAGGTCAATGCGCTCGAACCGGAATTTGAGACTTTGAGCGATGAAGCGCTTTCAGCGAAGACCGCTGAATTCAAGGAACGACTTGCCCAGGGTGAGATTCTGGACGATTTGTTGGTTGAGGCCTTCGCAACCGTTCGCGAGGCCAGCAAGCGGGTCCTGGGACAGCGGCATTATGATGTGCAGCTGATCACCGGCATCACGCTCCACAGAGGCGAGATCGCTGAAATGCGGACTGGTGAGGGCAAGACCCTGGCTGCGACCCTGCCGCTCTATCTGAACGCACTGACCGGGCGCGGCGCTCACCTGGTGACGGTCAACGATTATCTGGCCCGCCGTGACGGCCGCTGGATGGGGAAGATCTATCGTTTCCTTGGTCTTTCGGTGGGTATCCTGCAGATGGCTGCCCGGACGGAAAACGGCCGGATGGCTTTTCTCTATGACCCCGAGCTCCGCTCCCCAATTGAGGAACAGGATCAGGTTCAGATGGTGATGCGGAAGGAAGCCTATCAGGCAGATATCACCTATGGGACCAATAATGAATTTGGTTTCGACTATCTCCGGGATAACCTGGCGCGCGCCAAGGCTGATAAGGTCCAGCGCGGGCATCATTTCGCCATTATTGACGAAGTGGATAACATCCTGATCGATGAAGCCCGGACCCCCCTAATCATTTCAGGCCCCTCCCATGAAGATTCGGAGTGGTATATCCGCATGACCCAGATTGTGAAACAGCTGGTGCCGGAGGATTATGAGATTAGCGAGAAAGACAAGACCGTAACCCTCTCCGAGATCGGCCTGGCACATGTGGAAGGATTATTGGGTAAACCCCTGCGCGATCCGGAGCGCCCCGAGGACATCACGCCCGAACAGGCGCGTCTCTTGGGCTTTTTGGAACAGGCCTTGCGAGCGGGTTATCTCTTCCATCGCAATAAGGATTACATCGTCCAGAATGGCGAAGTCGTCATCGTGGATGAATTCACGGGCCGTCTGATGCCCGGTCGCCGCTGGTCCGATGGCCTTCACCAGGCCGTGGAAGCCAAGGAAGGCGTCAAGGTCCAGGCTGAAAATGTGACCTATGCCACGATAACCATCCAGAACTATTTCAGGATGTATAAGAAATTGGCCGGGATGACCGGTACCGCGCTGACCGAGGCGGAGGAGTTCTACCGGATCTATGGGCTGGAGGTTTTACCCATCCCGACCCATCTGGAATACCGCGCCATGGGCAGCAACCCGGATCTGGTTCGATCAGAAGATCGGGATGAGTACGGCTATAAATATACGTATTATTACGAACCGGAAGATGAACAGACCACACCAGCTTTTTGGCAGCGCAAGGACTATCCTGACATCGTCTATCGTTCCGGCGAAGCCAAGCTGCGGGCAATCGTCAAAGAGATTGTCCATTTCCAGGTGATCGGCCGGCCGCAGTTGGTCGGGACATCATCTGTGGAAAACTCCGAACTGCTCTCTGAAAGACTGAGCGCTAACAATGTGCGGCGGCTGGCTGAGGTTTATCTGATCCGCAATGCCTATCTGGCACACAACAACCTGCAGGATCGGGAGGTGCTATCAACCCCCGAACTCAACGAACTGCATACGCCTTTGGACCAGCTGCATAGCCCGGAACTACGCCGTTTGGGACGGGGGTATGGTTTGACCTCGCTCAGCCCCTTGGATGAGGGCAACCAGGAAACCTTGCTGGCAGCTTTTGACCTGGCCCCTGAAGATTGGGAGCGGCTGGAAGCCGTGATCAAGGGTGGGGTGCCTCACCAGGTTCTAAATGCCCGTAAACATACGGAAGAATCCAAGATCATCGCGGATGCCGGCGCATTTGGGGCAGTGACCATTGCCACTAATATGGCCGGCCGTGGTGTGGATATCAAATTGGGCGGTGAACTGCCCGAAGAAAAACTCTCCAACATCAACCGGTTGCTCGACCGGGCTGGGGTTGAGGACCCCTATAACATGCAAATGGGGGAGCGCCTGTCCGCCCTGCGCCAGATCCCGGAGACGGATTATGGCGATGCTGCGGAGGATGTGGTTGATTTCTTCCCCTACATGGATGCGATGCACCGGGTGCGTGAGCTGGGCGGGCTGCACGTGATCGGCTCAGAACGACACGAAGCGCGCCGGATCGATAACCAGCTGCGCGGCCGGGCAGGCCGCCAGGGTGACCCCGGGTCAACCCGGTTTTTCCTTTCACTGGATGATGACCTGATGCGGCTCTTCGGTGGCGCACAGGTTGAAGGACTGCTTACTCGGCTGAAGATTGACGAAGATGTGCCGATCGAGAGTGGGATCATTGGTAAATTGGTGGAATCCTCTCAGACCCGGGTTGAAGGCGCGAACTTTGATGTTCGTAAACACCTGCTGGAATATGATGATGTCCTCAATTCCCAGCGTGAACGGATCTATGAACAGCGCGACCGGATCTTTGATAAGGAAGATTTACGGGAAGACGTGGTCGAAATGCTGCGGACGGAAGTCAGCCGGCGGGTGACCCAGGGCTTGCAGGAAGAAGAAGGCCCCTGGAAACTGTTGGCCTATCTTGAAGATACCCAACCGCCCATTCAGCAGAATGGGATGAGCTACCCCTCCTATACGCTCAAGTTGATGATGGAACGGGTTGGCAGCCCCGAGACGGCAGATGAACTTAAAGCGGTATTGTTGTCTCTGGCGGATTCTGCATTGAAAGCCTGGCACGAACACCTGCGTAACTGGGCGGTTGATCTGATCAACCGGTCTGAGATGGGGTATGAGAACCAATTTGCGGAGCGCACGGATGCGCTGGATACCTTTGTGGAGGGCCTGGGTTATGATGAACCCGGCCAGCAGCGCGATATCAATACTGAGCTGTCGAATCTTGTCCGGGTGCCCCTGCGGCTGTCGCAGGAGACCATCGAAGACCTCCAGGAAGGCGCAGGGGATGCCATTGAAGAAGTCCGGAGCCAGGTACGCAATGTCCTGATGCAGGTCTTTCTCAGGCGGTTGATCCTGACCTTTGAGCGCCGATTCAATGAATCCTGGAACCTGAAGCCCACCGATCTGGTGGATGAGGGCTGGGCGGCAATCAGCGATAATTTGATGACCCGGGTGGATGACACCCTGTTGCGCCGGGAAGAACATTTCCTGGGCGAAGGCGGGGAGATCGCGAATGACCTGGAGGCTAATAACGACCTTTTGGATAATGCACTCAATGATCCGGGGGCCTTGATGCGCATACTGATCATGATGACCCAAGGGCGGGTGATTACCTTTGACCAGCAGTCGCACCAGCGGAAGATGAAAGCCATCATTCGGCTGACATATATCTTCCTGGCGGCTCGCGAACTGGAAGGCCGGACGGTGGAGGAAATCCAGCAGGAGATTCTGACCCATCTCGAATCCGCTCAGGATAAACTGGGTGAAATCTGGGGTCAATCCGAACTGGATCGTTTGTCCAAAACCGGACAGGTATTGAGTGCGATTACGCCGAACTGGCAGCAGCGGTTGAAGGAGGCGATTGGCGCGGAAGTCTTTCAGCGAATCAAGGACCAGCTGCTGGATCAATTGGCAAAGGAAGACCATCACAGGGTTATCGTTGCCATGGGGCGGTTCGCACAGAACCGGCTCTACCGGCAGCTATTACTCTCCAAGATATCTGAACTCTGGGTGGAATATCTGACCCAGGTAGAAGCGCTGCGGGTGTCTGTCCGGATGGAAGCCTACGGCCAGCGGGACCCTCTGGTGGAGTATCGGGGGCAGGCCAGTGAGATGTTCACCCAGCTGCTTTCGGATATCCGCGCCGGCGTGATTGACCAAATGTTCCGGGCCAGACTGGTGAGCCGCGAGGAACTGAAAAAGTTACAGCAGGATGCACAACAGGCGAATAAGGCCAATGTGACAGATGCTGGTGAGACCAAGAAGAAAAAGAAAAGCCGTAAACGGCATTAGATGAATTGAGAGAGAAGATGCACATTCTGGTTACCAATGATGATGGGGTGGAAGCGCCCGGTCTGCTGGCCCTGACCCAGGCCATGCGTAGAGTGGCGGATAAGGTCACGGTGCTGGCACCGGACCATAACTGGTCGGCTTCCGGCCATGTTAAGACCTTGCACAGGCCGCTGCGGGTGAAGGAAACCCGCCTGGATGACGGCAGCACTGCGTGGGCGAGTGATGGTGCGCCTTCGGATTGCGTGGCGCTGGCCACTATGGGTTTCGTACCGGAGAAGATTGATATGGTCGTCTCAGGCATCAACCCCAACAGTAATATTGGTCATGATGTGACCTATTCCGGCACGGTCACTGCTGCCATGGAGGCCGCGATTTGGGGAATCCCGGGCATCGCCGTTTCTCTGGATCGTCCGGAAAAATTCTCAGGTGATTTGAGTTATGCTGGGGCTGCAGAGGCTGCACGACGGGTGGTCGCCTGGCTGGGTGTTCAGGCGAATTTGCCCAGGGATCTGGTCCTGAACGTCAACGTGCCCTATGGCCCCCTGGAAGAGATGAAGGGATTCCGGCTGACCCGCCAGGGTCTACGAATCTATCATGATGAACTGGTGCGGCGGCTGGATCCGCGCGGCAAACCCTACTTCTGGATCGGTGGAGAAGCGCCAACTGGCGTTGATGAACCCGGCACGGATTATGGCGCGCTTGCGAACGGGTATATCTCCGTCACGCCGATCCAACTGGACCTGACCAGCCATAAAGAGCTGGAATGGCTGCAATCGGATGGGTTTGAGGCCGGTTTAAGGGTTGATTCTTGATTTAGAGCGATTTTTTAAGGTAATACAACTCTTTTTCCCTTGACAGGGGGGAAAGTTTCGGTATAATCCTTCATCGTGCTTAAAACACAGATCTTGTTCAGAAATGAGCGGATCCATAACAACAAAATATAACCAGCGTCATGAGCGAAAAAAAGGTAGTGAGTTTGGGTTAGAAGTTTGGAGCCAATCCCACCAAAACGCTTGACACGGTGCAGGATGTGTAGTAAACTAAACTTCCCCTTAAGCGGGGAGATGATCCTGCGTGTCGATAAGCAGATCCTTGAAAACTTATGACCAAGTGAGACATCAAGACAGTTGCTGAGACACTCTGAGAAAGGCGGCCGGTGTTGGCGAGAAGACATCGGCGCTTTTGTCTGAAAGTCGAAAACTCCTTGAAGAAAAGGATTGACGGCAGCGGATAACTCAGGTAGAGTCAGCACTCGCTTAATTGGTTAGCACCTTAACAACTGAAAAGTGATAGGAAGATGACAAACCTCGTCAATGAAAGTTAAAGATCGAATCAGATCTAACTTCCGCGAACAAAGATTGACCCAAACACCTTTTTAGGTGATATTTTATGCGGAGAGTTTGATCCTGGCTCAGGATGAACGTTGGCGGCGTGCCTAATACATGCAAGTCGAACGAAGAGCTCGAAGTAGCAATACTTCGATCACTCTTAGTGGCGAACGGGTGAGTAACGCGTTGGTGACCTGCCCCAAAGATAGGGATAACAGCTCGAAAGGGTTGCTAATACCTTATGTGATCATTTGCTTTAGAAACTTATGATTAAAGGAGCTTGCTCCGCTTTGGGAGGGACCTGCGTCCCATCAGCTAGTTGGTAGGGTAATGGCCTACCAAGGCTATGACGGGTAGGGGACCTGAGAGGGTGGCCCCCCACAATGGAACTGAAACACG
>Ga0209121_10000923_pt1 | contig 31374 bp, 31 predicted proteins | sample Cruoilmetagenom3_FD_187292 | JGI IMG/M metagenome (GOLD analysis project Ga0209121, IMG submission 187292) | Oil polluted marine microbial communities from Coal Oil Point, Santa Barbara, California, USA - Sample 3 (SPAdes) (version 2) | ecosystem: Environmental > Aquatic > Marine > Oil seeps ...
GCTGATCGACAGCTTTATGGTAACGGCCCGATCCACGGCGATGATCTTTTTCATCGTGCTGGGGGCGGGTTTCTATAATGGGTTTCTGGCCCTGACACAGGTGCCGCAGGAATTGTCGAACTATGTCGTCAGTCAGGGGTTCAGCCCCTTGGTGGTGCTGTCGCTGATCCTGGTGTTTTACCTGATCTTTGGCTGCCTGATGGACAGCCTGTCGATGATCCTGCTGACCATCCCGATCTTCTTTCCGGTGATCAGCGCGCTCGACTTCGGGATGAGCGCGGAACACGTGGCGATCTGGTTCGGCATTCTGGTTCTGATCGTGGTCGAGGTGGGGCTGATAACGCCCCCCGTGGGGATGAACCTGTTCATCATCAACGCGATGGACCGGTCCACCCCGATGGTCGAAACCTATAAGGCGGTGCTGTTCTTCGTCGGGTCAGACATTGTGCGGGTGATCCTTCTGGTGATGTTCCCGGCGATCACGCTGTTCCTGCTTCCCTGACGGGGGAATCGGTCAGCGTGATCTCAACCGGCGTTCCCGCCAGACCACCAGCAACCCGCCTGCGGCGACCAGAATGGCCCCGGGGAACAGATCGCCAAACGGGGCCTCGTCAAAGAACAGCCAGCCCATGACAAAGGCCAAGGGAATCCCGAAATAGCTGAACGGGGCCAGGTTGCTTTGCTCGGTCATCCGGAAAGATACCACCATGCACAGCACCGCCGTGCCGCCAAATATCCCCATACCAACGATCCACAACAAATCGGTTGTTGCGCGCAGATCCGAAAAACCGCCCATCCAAACCGTCAGCCCAATCGCCCCGACCAAGGTGGTGGTCGAAGAATACAGATTGATCAGCGGGCTGGGTACATCACTGTCCATGCGCCGTGCCGTGACTCCGGCCAATGCATACAGAAACGCCGCCCCCAACGGGGCCAAAGCGTCGTAGGAAAAGCTGTCGCTGCCCGGTTTCATCACCAGCAACACCCCGCCAAACCCCAACAATACCGCAAACCAGCGGGTCGCGCCCACCTTTTCGCCAAGGATCGGAACGGCCAGCGCGGTCATGAACAGCGCATTGGCATAGGTGATGGTGCTTGCTGTGGCAAAGGCCATGCGCCCAAGGGAATAGTAAAACAGGAACTGCGCCAGGGTGATGACCAGCCCCCGGCTGATCGCCAGCGGCCATTGCCGCATCCGCATTTTGCGCCCGCTTTCATGCCAGCCCCGCGCCGACCACAGCGCAATAATACTGGGGATCAGGCCAATCAGGTTGCGATAGGCTGACAGTTCAGCGGCCGTATAGACCGGCGACAAATGCTTGATGATCAACCCCATCATGTCAAACAGCAACAGTGACAACAGCGACAGGGCAATAGCCATCCCCACCCGGTCGCCGGGCCGATGGGTCATAAGTTATGAGCCATGAAACGCTGCCACGGTTTTCAGTTGTGAAAACCCGTACAGCGCCTCGAAACCCTTTTCGCGCCCGTGGCCGGATTTTCCGACCCCACCAAACGGCAGTTCAACCCCGCCACCTGCGCCGTAATTGTTGATGAACACCTGACCCGCTTGCAGCCGTTTCGCCAACCGCATCTGGCGCGCGCCATCGCGGGTCCAGATGCTGGCGACCAGGCCGTAATCGGTGCCATTGGCGATCTGTACCGCCTCTTCTTCGGTGTCAAACGGGATAATCACCTGCACGGGGCCAAAGATCTCGTCCCGTGCCAGCGGATGATCGGGGGGCACATCGGCAAACAGGGTCGGGCGGACATAGGCGCCAGCATCCGGCGCGCTGTCCACGATCACCCCTTGGCCTGCGATGGTCAAATCCGCACCCTTTTCCAGAAACCCGGAGACAATCTGTTTTTGCCGCGCCGAAATCAGCGGCCCAACCCGCAGGTCATCAACTGCGGGGCCAACCGTCAACTCGCCATAGGCCGCCGCCATCCGCGCCTTGACTGCATCATACACCCCACGCTGCACCAGTATGCGGGACGAGGCCGAACAGGTTTGCCCGGCGTTCTGACAGCCGGCGTTCACCAGAAACGGCAGCGCCGCGTCCAGATCGGCATCGTCAAACACCAGTTGCGGTGACTTGCCCCCCAGTTCCAGCGTCACCGGAATTACGTTTTTCGCAGCCGCTTCCTGCACCAGGACACCCGTGGCCACGGACCCGGTAAAGCTGACGTGTTGGACGCCCACATGGCCAGACAGTGCCGCCCCGGCCTCGGCCCCCAGTCCCGGCACCACGTTCAGCGCGCCATCCGGCAATCCGGCCTGTTGCGCGATATGCGCGAATGCCAGCGCGGTCAGGCAGGCCTCTTCTGCCGGCTTCAGCACACAGGCATTGCCCATCGCCAACGCCGCCCCGACAGAGCGGCCGATGATCTGCATCGGGTAGTTCCACGGCACGATATGCCCGGTCACGCCATGTGGTTCGCGCAGGGTGTAGACGGTATAGCCATCAAGGTAAGGAATGGTCTCACCCATCACCTTGTCGGCGGCCCCGCCGTAAAACTCCATATAGCGCGCCAGTGCCACCGTATCGGCGCGCGACTGGGTCAGGGGTTTGCCCACATCCATTGCCTCCAGCAGCGCCAGCTCATCGACCTTTTCCAGCACCAGCTGCCCCATCCGGGTCAGGATACGCCCGCGTTCCAGCGCGGTCATTCGGCCCCAATCGCCATCCAGCGCCGCCTGCGCAGCGCCCACCGCTGCGTCCATATCAGCGACGTCACCACGGGCGATCTGGCAGATGGTGCTGCCATCAGACGGGTTCACCATCGCCAGGGTTTTGCCGCTGGTCGCGGGCAGCCACGCGCCACCGATCAGGCACAGAGCAGGGTCAAACCAAAGGGGATCAGACATGGGTGGGGCTCCTTTTCAGGTGGTGAAGATCGGGCAGCGTTGGCGCGGCGGCGATCAGGGATTGTGTGTAGGGATGTTGCGGGTCAGAGAAGACCGTTTTAGTCGGGCCGTGTTCCACGATTTCCCCCCCCTGCATCACCATCACGGTGTCGGTGACAGTGCGCACGACGCTTAAATCATGGCTGATGAACAGATAGCTTAGATCATGGCTGTCCGACAGGCCCGCGATCAGGTCCAGTATCTGCGCCCGGATCGAGACATCCAGCGCCGAGACCGCCTCGTCAAATACGATCAGTTCGGGGCGGATGATCAGCGCGCGGGCAATCGCGATGCGCTGTCGTTGCCCGCCGGAAAATTCGTGGATAAATTTGTTGGTGTCTGATGGCTGCAGGCCAACCGCAAGCAGCGCCTCGGCAATGGCTGTATCACGTTCTGTGTCCTCGGGGGGGCGAGGCAACAGGTGGAAGGGTTCGGTAATGATCCGGGCCACCCGGTGACGTGGATTGAAACTGCCGTAGGGATCCTGAAATACCACCTGCAAACCGCTGCGCAAGGCGGGGTTCATATTTGGTCCGACGGGTTTGCCAAAGGCGCGGATTTCACCGCTTTGCAGCGGTTCCAGCCCCAGAATGGCGCGGGTCAGGGTGGATTTGCCGCAGCCGCTCTCGCCCACCAGCCCCACCCGGTCACCTGCGTGGATGGTAAAGCTGACATCGCGCACCGCATGGGCGTACTCACGCGGTCCAAACAGTTTCGTGCGGGGCAGGGCGTAATCGCGCACGGCATTGTGCACCTCCAGGATCGGGTCATTCTTGCCTGGCAGGTTCGGCAATTCGACTTGATGGCCCGACGCCTCAAACAACGCGCGGGTATAGGGGTGTTTCATGTTGGCAAACAGCGCACGGGTTCCGCCCTGTTCTACCACCTCGCCCTTACGCATCACCACGATGCGGTCGGCCATGTCGGACACCACGGCCAGATCATGGGTGATCATCAGCATCCCCATGCCAAATTCCGCCACCAATTCGCGCAACAGGTCCAGGATTTGCGCCTGCGTGGTCACGTCCAACGCGGTCGTGGGTTCATCCGCGATCAGCAGTTTGGGGCGTTGCACGATGGCCATGGCGATCACCACACGCTGGCGCTGACCGCCGGACAGTTCATGGGGAAAGCGCGACAGAGGAAAGCGACCCTCGGGCAGGCCTACCCGCGCCAACATATCGCGCGCCCGCTCTTTCGCCCTTGCGGGCGGCATCGCATCGTGGACCAACACGGTTTCGGCCACCTGGTCGCCGATGGTTTTCAGCGGGTTCAGCGCGGTCATTGGTTCCTGAAACACCATGCCAACGGCGCTGCCGCGGATGGCGCACATTTCGGCCTCGGGGGTGGTCAGCAGGTTGGTCCCGTTCAGGTGGATCGCCCCGGTGGTGCGCGCGAGGTCAGGCAGCAACTGCATCACCGCCAGCGCTGTCATCGACTTGCCTGACCCGCTTTCGCCCGTGACGGCGACGATTTCGCCGGGGTCTACGGTTAGCGATACATTACGCAGGATTTCTGTCTGGTGGATCGACAGGCACAGATTGCTGATTTCAAGCAAGCTCATGTCCGGGCCACCCGCAGTTTCGGGTCCAGATAGTCGCGCAACCCGTCGCCCATCAGGTTCAGGCCCAAAACGGTCAGGATAATTGCCATGCCCGGAATCAGCGCCAGATGTGGTGCAAAGCTGACCATGGTTTGCGCATCCGCCAGCATCCGGCCCCAACTGGGCAATGGCGGTTGCGCGCCTAGGCCGACATATGACAGGCCCGCTTCGGCCAGAATGCCAAGGCTGAACTGGATGGTGCCCTGCACGATCAACAGGTTCATCACATTGGGCAGGATATGTTCCAGCGAGATACGCGCGCCGGATTTGCCCGATACCCGGGCGGCAAGGATAAATTCACGCTCCCACAGGGACAGTGCGGCGCCCCGGGTAATGCGGGCAAAGACCGGGATGTTGAAGATGCCGATGGCGATGATCGCGTTGATCGCGCCCGCGCCATAGATGGCGGTGATCAGGATGGCGATTACCAGCGACGGAAAGGCAAACACCAGGTCATTTCCGCGCATGATCAGCTCGTCCGTCCAGGTGCCGCGCCGCGCCGCCGCCATCAGGCCCAGGGGCACCCCCAGCGCGATGCCGATACCCACCGCCACCAACGCCACGGCGATAGAGGTGCGCGCGCCGACCATAATCATGCTAAAGATATCGCGGCCAAAATGGTCGGTACCAAACCAGTGCTGCGCATTCGGGGTCTGCAGCTTGGCCGGGATGTTCATCGCAGTATAGTCGAACGGCGTCCAGACAAACGAAACCAGCGCCGCCAGCACCACCAGAGACGATAGGATCGTGCCAAGGGTCAAGTTACGGCTCATGTGCGCGACCTCAGGCGGGGGTCGACGGCGGCATAGGCCAGATCAACCGCAAAATTCACCATGATCACCGCAAACACCAGCAGCATCACCACCGATTCCACCACAATCAGGTCACGCGATGAAATCGCCTGAAACACCAGCCGCCCGAGGCCGGGCAGATAAAATACCTGCTCGATAATGATCGACCCGGCCAGCAGGAACGAAAACTGCAAGCCGATGATTGTCAGCACCGGTATCATCGCATTGCGCACCCCGTGGCGCCACAGGGCCTGACGACGGGTCAGCCCTTTGGCGCGGGCGGTGCGCATGAAATCTTCGCCCAAGATGTCCAGCAGGGCCGATCGCATCACCCGCGCCAGGATTGCCGCCTGCGGCAGTGCCAACGCAATCGCGGGCAGGGTCAGCGAGTGTATCCCCACCCACAGCCCATCCTGCCAGCCCGAAAAGCCGCCCGCGCCGAACCAGCGCAGGTTGATGGCGAAAACCAGCACCAGCATCATTGCAAACCAGAAATTCGGGATCGCAACACCCAGTTGCGTTGCCCCCATCACCACCAGATCACCGGGTTTGCCGCGCCGGGCAGCGGCATAGATCCCGGCGGGAAAGGCGATCAGCGTCGACAGGGCCAGCGCGTAAAGTGACAGCGGCAGCGACACCCACAGCCGGTCCCGGATCATCCCGGTCACCGGGGTGCGATAGGTATAGGATGTGCCAAAATCGCCCATCGCCATATTGCCGACCCAGTCGAAATAGCGCTGGATTTTGGGCACATCCAACCCCAGTTCGGCGCGCAGCGCCGCGATAGTATCCGGCTGGGCGTTGATCCCCAGCATAAAGCTGGCCGGATCACCGGGTGCCACCTCTATTACAAAGAAAATGACCAGACTGGCGATGGCCAGACTGATGATTAGGGATAACAGGCGTTTCAGAGAATAGCGCAGCATTTGACACAGGTTAGGGGCTGATGCGGCAAGGGTCCAGAGGTAAGCGGTGCACGGTTCGGCAGCCAGGAAATTTAGCCAGCCGATGACCAGAAATTTGGAGACCGCAAAGCCAATAAAGGCGGCGTATTCCAGTGGGTAGACCCGTTAGACGGCATAATTGTCCAGTTTTCGGGCAAGGGCTTTGTGGCCAAAAACCCTTGGGGACTGAACGTCGAAAGCCCCGTTTCGATCGGGGCTTTCGGTTTGTTTGTCGTAAGGCTGCTATTTGGCCCAGCTTACGGCGGTCAGGTCAGTGGCCTGAGTTGGCGCGTTGGCCCAAAGCCCCTGAACCCCGGCCTTGGCCACGGTAAGCGAGGCCAGCTGGAACAGATAGCCATTCACATAATCCTGCGAAATGATGGTTTGCGCCTGGCCCAGCAGTTCGGCCCGTTTGGCCGGGTCGGTGGTGCCGTTCAGCGTGGTCATCAGGTCCTGAAAATCCTTGTTGTCATACTGAAAATAATATTCGGGCCGGGCATAGATACCGATATCCATCGGTTCGGTGTGGCTGACGATGGTCAGGCCGAAATTCTTGCCCTTGAACACGGTTTCCAGCCATTGCGCCCATTCCACATTGATGATCTCGGCCTTGATCCCGACCTCGGCCAGTTGCGCCGCGATGATTTCGCCGCCGCGCCGCGCATAGGACGGGGGTGGCAGGTGCAGGGTGGTTTCAAACCCGTCGGGAAATCCAGCCTCGGCCAGCAGGGCGCGGGCCTTGTCCTGGTCAAAGGCGGAATTGCCGGTCAGATCGACATAGGCCGGGTTGTGCGGTGCAAAATGCGTGCCGATGGGCGTGCCATAGCCGAACATCGCGCCATCAATGATCGCCTGACGGTCAATCGCGTGGGCCAGCGCCTCGCGTACCTTCACGTTGTCAAAGGGCGGCATCTTGTTGTTGGTGGACAGAATTGTTTCGCCTTCGGTGGATCCGACAAGCACCTGAAACCGCGGGTCGGCCTCAAACTGAGGCAGGTTTTCCGGGGCGGGAAAGCTAATGAAAACGTCCACGTCTTCGGCCATCACCGCGGCAAAGGCCGCTGTCGGGTCGCTGATAAATTTGAACGTCGCGGTTTCCAGAATGGCGGGCGTGCCCCAGTAATCACTGTTGCGGGTGATGCCGATCTTGTCGCCCTGCACCCAGTTTGCGAATTTGAACGCACCGGTGCCCACCGGGTTGGTCTTGATGTTTTCGATGCTTTCGGGGGCGACAATCACCGCATCCCCCCAGGCCATGTTGAACAGGAAATTGCCGTTTGGTTCGGCCAGTGTCACCTGTACCGTCAGCGGGTCCACCACGGTCACGTCCGAAATCCCGGCAAACAGCGCCTTTTGCGCGTTGGCGCTGTCTTCGCCGCGTGCCCGATCCAGCGAGAATTTCACGTCTTCGCCGTCCATCCCGGTGCCGTCGTGGAATTTCACCCCGTCATGCAGATGGAAGGTGTAAACCAACCCGTCATCCGAAATGTCCCAGCTTGCCGCCAGCCCCGGCACAACCGATCCGTCGCCCATGAACCGGGTCAGACCTTCGAAAATATTGGAATAAACCACCGAATCGATGGCCCCGGCGGCGGCACTGGTCGGGTCCAGATGTGGCGGTTCCAGCTGCATGGCGACGGTGATATCCGTTTGCGCCTGCGCGGCCCCCATGCCAGCGGCCAATGCAATGGCACTGGCAAATACCAGTTGTGAAATTCGTGTCATATCTGATCTCCCTGTCGGTGATACTGTCGCCTGTTTCCGGCGGTCCCCATTGGCACAGTTTTGGCCGAGAACGGTTGTGATACAAGCGTTTATTGACACGGATGTGCGCATCCCGCGCCGGGATCGCGCAGACACCAGTGCGCCCAAGGGGCAATTGAGGGCTGGAAGCAGGGGCTTGGTGCGGGATAGGGTTCTGCAAAATCGACCAAACAGAAGGGGCGCGGGCATGACCTATGTGCTGGCAATTGATCAGGGAACAACTTCGACACGGGCCGTCCTGTTCGACGCACAGATGCAGGCGGTGAATTCGGTGCAGATGGAATTCGCCCAGCATTTCCCGCAGGCGGGCTGGGTGGAACATGATCCGGATGAAATCTGGTCCAGTACGGTGCAGGTCTGCCGCACGGTGATGAATGAAAACGGGGTGAATGCTGCAGATATCGCCGGGATCGGCATTACCAATCAGCGCGAAACTACCGTGGTATGGGACCGGGAAACCGGCGAAGTGGTGCATAATGCGATTGTCTGGCAGGACCGCCGCACCGCCCCGGTCTGCGAGGCGCTGCGCAAGGCCGGGTATGCGGCGATGATCAGCCAGACCACCGGATTGCTGCTGGATCCCTATTTTTCCGGCACCAAGCTGAAATGGATTCTCGATACTATCCCCGGGTCTCGTGCCAGGGCAGCGCGGGGGGAATTGTTGTTTGGTACGATCGACAGCTTTCTGATCTGGCGGCTGACCGACGGTAAGGTCCACGCCACCGATGCCACCAACGCTGCGCGCACCCTGTTGTTTGATATTCATACCGGACAATGGAGCGCCGAGATTTGCGAGCTGCTGGATATTCCGATGGCGATGTTACCAAAGGTGCAGGATTGCGCGGCTGATTTCGGCACAACCGAATTTTCGGTTCTGGGTGGCGAGATCGCGATCCTGGGCGTTGCTGGTGATCAGCAGGCGGCCACCATCGGGCAGGCGTGCTTTCAGCCCGGCATGATGAAATCCACCTATGGCACCGGGTGCTTTGCGCTGCTCAATACCGGGACACAGCCGGTAGTGTCGCAAAATCGGATGTTGACGACCATCGCCTATCAGTTGAACGGTCAGCGTACCTACGCGCTGGAAGGGTCAATATTCGTGGCCGGGGCAGCAGTGCAGTGGCTGCGCGACGGGTTGGGGATTATCAGCGATGCGGCGCAAAGCGGTGACCTGGCGGAACAGGCCGACCCGTCGCAACAGGTCACGCTGGTGCCCGCCTTTACCGGCCTTGGCGCTCCCTATTGGAATCCGGATTGCCGGGGCGCGGTATTTGGCCTGACCCGCAATTCCGGCCCCGCCGAATTCGCTCGTGCCACATTGCAAAGCGTCGCCTTCCAGACCCGTGACCTGTGGGAGGCAATGCGCGCCGACTGGCAGGCCGACACGGATGTGATCCTGCGCGTCGATGGCGGGATGAGCGCGAGCAACTGGACGATGCAGGCCCTGTCCGACATCCTGGGCGCCCCGGTGGATCGGCCGGTGATGCAGGAAACCACAGCGCTGGGCGCGGCGTGGCTGGCGGGGATGCAGGCCGGGATCTATCCGGGTGCCGACGGGTTCAGCGAGATGTGGGCGCTTGACCGGCGATTTATGCCTGAGATGACGCAAACGGATCGCGCGGCGGGATATGCCCGGTGGCAAAGGGCGGTACAGGCGGCGATGGCCTACTAAGTCAACTGGCTGGGGATCAGAATTTTCGAAAATTCTGCCCAAGAAAATTCGAATTTTCTTGTCCTGGCCTGCGCCCTTTGTCCTGACCTCAAGACAGTTTTGCACCCTTTGGAATGATCTGCGGCTTGGCGTTCAGCTCTTCAATCGAAAACCCGGCGATAGTTTTGTATTTCGCCGCATGTGCCGCCAGGTCGTCATGCGAAATTACCGCGTTGATATCCTCAAACTCCCCGCCGCAGGCATCTTCAACCATCTGCATCACCGCATCCGGCCCGCCACCCGCCCGGTTGGCGTGACCGACGCCGGTGGTGACGGGCCGCACCTGGGCCTCGTAGGCCTGCAACGCCTGCGGTGTTATCCCGTGATTCAGCAAGCACGCACCGATAATGCGCGCATCAACGATTGCCTGACTGGCGCCGTTTGATCCCACCGGATAGGTGGGATGCGCCGCATCGCCCATCAGAGTCACCCGCCCGCTTGTCCATTGCGGCAGCGGATCGCGGTCCACCATCGGGTATTCATACACCTTATCCGCGCCCTTGATCAGGGCGGGCACGTCGATCCAGTCGAACTGCCAGTTCTCAAACAGCGGCAGGAATTCCGCGATGTCGGCGGCGCGGTTCCAGTCTTCCTTGCGCCAGCTGTCGTTCAGATCAAACTGCTTCTCGGCAATCCAGTTGATGGTGGCAATATTCGTTTCCGGATCCGGATCGGAAATCGGATAGGCCACCACGCGCAGCGTGTCGTGGCCGATCATCACCATCGCTCCCCCGCCAAAATAGGCATCCCCCTGACACGTGGCGCGCCACAGGATACGACCGTTCCAGATTGGGTTGCCCTCGTCCGGATACATCTGCGCACGGATCGCAGAATGGATACCGTCCGCCGCCACAATCAGCCCCCCCGCGACCCGCTCGCCATTTTCCAATAGCAGAACGGCACTGTCCGGCCCGGTCTCAAACCCCACTGCCCGTGCGCCGGTTATCAGACAATCCGGCCCGGCGCGGTCGATCAGCGCGTCGTATAGCAGCATCTGCAATTTGCCACGATGTACTGAATATTGCGGCCAGGCGTACCTGGCCCAACGGCCACGCGGTTCCTCCCAGATCTTTTTGCCCAGCTTGGAATGAAACCCCAGTTGCCTGGTCTCTACGCCAATCGCGTCCAGTTGCTGTTCCAGCCCCAGATCAAACAATTCACGCACCGCGTTGGGTTGCAGATTGATGCCAACCCCCATTGGCCTGATCTGTACTGCCGCCTCAAAAATGCGGAACGGCACACCGATCTGGTGCAGCGTCAGCCCCAGTGTCAGCCCGGCGATACCGCCGCCGGCAATCAATATGGTCATGGGTTGGCCTCCGATTTGGTCAGGCGCACTGAACCACCAGACGACCCCCGGTTCAAGCTGTCAGCTTTTGGCCGAGATGATCAGATCGGGGCCAAAGATGGTGTCTGCATGATCGCGCAGATAGATCTTTAGCCACGGGGTAAAGCGTTCGGGGTGGCGGGCAACTTCGGCCAGTAGGTCATGATAATCAATCCAGCGGGTGTCCATCACCTCGGCAGGGTTGGGTGTAATCGCCAGATCACTGCGAACATGGGCCAGGAACACATCGACCACCTCGTGCTCGATCATGCCGTTACCGACATCGGCGCGATATTCCAGATGGTGGCGGAATTCCGGATACAAACCGGTAATCCCCAACTCTTCCTGCAACCGCCGCACAGCGCAGGTGCTGGATTCTTCGTCCCAGTTGGGATGGGTGCAACAGGTGTTCGCCCACAGCCCCGGCGTGTGGTATTTTCCCATTGCCCGGCGTTGTATCAATATGTCCATACTGCGGACCACAAACACCGAAACCGCCTTGTGTTTCAGACCCTGTTCATGGGCCTGCAACTTGTCGGTTGGTGTTAGCGTGCCGTCCACCCAGGCCGGGATCATGGTATTCACGATGCTTACCCCCTGGTTCGCATGATATCTGTCTGTTTTCAGATCTGTTGCCGGGTTCACTGCCGGGCCGTGTAATCCTAACAGCGTGATCCTAAAAGCTCTGCTGGCGATAGGACAATCGCGCGAAAGGCCGCAGCTAACAGCGCGGCCTTTCGAAATTCGATCCGGACGCGGGGTTTGCCGTCGGCCAAACCCCAATCACCCTATGCTTGATATGTTACTCGGCGACGCTGCTCAGATAGGCCGCCACGTCTTCGCCGCCTTTTTTCAGCTTGAAAGACATTTTCGACTTGGCGCTGGTGTTGTCCAGATACTCTTTCAGGAATTTTTTGGGGTCCTGGACATAGGAGACAAAGTTTTCTTCGTCCCAGACCAGTCCGGCCTCGCCTGCGGCAACGATGTCTGCGCCGTATTTAAAGCCCTCAAAGGTGCCTGCGGTGCGACCGATCACGCCGTAAAGGTTGGGGCCGGTCTTGCCGCCCTTGACGATCACGTCGCCTTCAGCGGGAGCGATGGTGTGGCAGGATTTGCATTTCTTGAACCCCTTTTCACCCTTGTCTACGTCGCCAGTGGCAAACGCGGGGGCGGCTAGCAGGCCAAAAGCAATGGCTGTAATCAAACGGTTCATGGCATTCACTCCAAAGATATTGTCGTTGCGGCTTAATACCTAGATATTGCGGGTTAGAGTCAACTGACACAATGCCGCGTGGGCCATATATTGGCGGAATGTGACCTCACGTGAACTGGTCCGACCAGCAGGGCAGGATATCGCCCGGTGCCGGACGCGCGTGAAAGATGGCGCGGGCGATTGCCCGGGACAGGCACAACGACGCGGCGTGACCGATGATGGCCAGGTCGCGGTCCGGGGTTTCCATCTGGCGGGCGCCGGTGGTCAGGGCAAAGACCAGATCGCCATCGCCGGGACTGTGCGCCGGAACAATGGCGCGGCCAATGCCGTCATGGGCGGCGGTGGCCACGCGCTGGCATTGCGCTTTGGTCAGGGCGGCGTCGGTGGCGACAATGGCGATGGTGGTGTTGGCACGATCCTGCGGTACGGCGTGTCCTTTGGTCTGGGCGCGGGCCTGCATCGCGCGCATTTTGCGGCTGTCCAGAACGCGCCCCAGCCCCGAGGCCGGGTCAGGGCCCAGCCCGCCAAATTCGCCGTCCACTTCGAACGGGGCGGCCCAGAAATGCCGATCCCCCGGTGTGGTGACGCTGCCCATCGGGTTGGCCGCCACCAGCGCGCCTACGGTAACCCCGCTGTCGAGCACGAAAGACGCAGATCCCAACCCGCCCTTGACCATCGCCGTCAGCGCCCCGGTTCCGGCACCGATATTGCCGATCTGAAAGTCATCAGAGGCCGCGTCAAACGCCGCCCGGCCCAGTGCGCGATAGGGGTTGTCCTGCCAGTCTTTGTCGCCGCCATTCAGTAGATCGAAAATGATCGCCCCCGGGACCAGCGGGATCACCGCATCGGCAACCCGAAACCCGCGCCCCTGCGCGCGCAACCTGTCAACCACGCCGGAACAGGCGTCCAAGCCAAAGGCCGACCCGCCTGCAAGGGTCAGCGCGTCTATGGTGGCGACGGATTTATCTGGTGCCAACAGGTCGGTTTCGCGGGTGCCCGGTGCGCCGCCCATCACCTGCACGGATGCAGTAAAGGCAGTGTCCGCAGTCAGCACCGTGGCCCCGGATTTCAGCGTTTCTTCCTGTGCGTTGCCGACCTTGAGGCCGGGCACATCAGTGATCAGGTTTTTGGGTCCGGGGATCATTTGCGTCGATTTTCTATCAAATAGAGCGTGCTGTGCACGCGCAGGTTTATTTGTGCACCCGTTTCGGGTGCGGTGCCTCCGGCGGGAGTATTTTTAACAAGAAAAAGGGGAAAAGGCGCATCAGATGCAGCGTCCGCCGTCGACTTCCATAGCGACGCCGGTGATCATGCTGGCCTCGTCCGAGCACAGGAAGCAGGCGGCGTTGCCCATGTCCTGGGGTTGGGAAAAGCGGCCCAGGGGGATGGTGGACAGGAATTTGGCGCGGATATCCGGGGTGTCTTCGCCGCCCATAAAGGATTTCAGGAGCGGGGTTTCGCCAGCCACCGGGTTGATCGCATTCACCCGGATGCCATCAGGGGCCAGTTCCACCGCCATGGTGCGGGTGGCGGTGATCATCCAGCCTTTGGAGGCATTGTACCAGTTCAGGCGCGGGCGAGGGGACACGCCAGCGGTTGAGGCGACGTTAAGGATGGCGCCCTGTTGGCGCTGTTTCATATGCGGGACCAGGGCGCGGGCGGTCAGGTAGACTGATTTCATGTTCACGTTGAACACCCGGTCAAAGTCGTCTTCGGACACGTCTTCCAATGCGGTGGGCAGGTGGGTGACCCCGGCATTGTTGATCAGGATATCCAGGTGGCCGAAAGTTGTTAAGGCGGCGTCGGTCATGGCCTGAACCGAGGCGCTGTTTGAGACATCCACCGTTTGTGCAATGGCCTGATCGCCGATTTCATTCGCCATTGCGGTGGCGGCGTCACCGTTGATGTCGGCAATCATCACCCGCGCGCCTTCGGCCACAAATTTGGCGACAATTCCGGCACCAAAACCCGAAGCCCCGCCTGTAACAATTGCCGTTTTTCCGTTCAGTCGCATGTGGTTTCCCCTATATTCAGTTGCCCTATCAGCACCCTAGCAGTGCATGGCAAGAGATCGCAATCGGCCCAGAGTGTATTGGGCCGTAAGGATACAGGTGGCCCCGCTATTTTTCGTAATATGACCGGAACCAATCAACAAATTCGGTAATGCCCTCGCGAAATTCTGTTTGCGGCTGATAGCCGGTAAGGCGATGCAGCAGATCGGCATTTGCCCAGGTGTTTGTCAGGTCGCCCGGTTGCATGTCAGTGTAGTTGCGTCTGGCCTTTTTCCCAAGACAATCCTCGATTGCGTCCACGAAATCGAGCAGAGGCACATTTTCTGAATTGCCAATATTGATGATCCGATAGGGCGCGACAGGAGACAGGCTGTCTCCGGTTTCGATATCAGCACGAGATCCAGGGCGTTCCGGGACCGCATCAATCAGAAGACGGATGCCACGCACCAGATCATCGACATATGTAAAGTCGCGGGACAGATTGCCATTATTGTATATGTCGATTGGCCGATCTTCGAGAATGGCGTCAACAAATTTAAAGAGCGCCATGTCGGGGCGGCCCCAGGGGCCATAGACTGTAAAGAACCGGAACATCGTGGTCGGCAGGTCCCACAGATGCGCATAGGAATGGCCCATGCTTTCGTTGGCCTTTTTGGTGGCAGCATAGATTGTCAGCTGGGTATCGGCCTTGTCGACCTCCTGAAACGGCATGTTCTCATTTGCGCCGTAGACAGATGAGGTCGAAGCCATCAGCAAATGTTGGACCTTTAGCTTGCGCGCCGCTTCCATCACGTTGAACGTGCCGATCACGTTGCTGTTTATATAGTCGCGCGGTTCTTCCAGGGAATAGCGGACACCTGCCTGAGCGGCCAGGTGGACGATCACATCTGGGTCAAAGTCTTTGGCCATTGTCCAGAATTTGGCGTCATCTTCCAACATGCCTTCGGTGGCGGTGAACCCTGGGTTTTGCAGCAGCATTTGGTGGCGGCGTTGCTTCAGGGTGACGTCGTAATAGTCGGTCATTCCGTCAAACCCGTGCACACGAAAACCTTCTGCGAGCAGCAGTTGGGCAAGGTGAAAACCGATGAATCCGGCTGTGCCGGTGATCAGGATTTTGGTTTTGGTGGCAGGGAAGGTCATGTCAGGATGCGCGACTCAACTGGTTTGAATTGCCCTTCTTACCGTGAACCGGCGCGGTATGGCAGGGTGGAAAGGACAGTTTTCCAGTTGCCTTTTCCAGCCGCTCTTCAAGCCCTTGCGGGCTTTCCTCGCAGGGGAGCTGGCGGAGGTGCCACATAAAGTGCCCGCGCATCCGGCTTAGTGTTAACTGGCGGATTGCACTGCGTCCGGATGTGCGTTGATAAAGGCCGGTAGCTTGGCGCAGGCGGCTTGTGCAGTCAGGATGCGCGGCAGGTCAGATATATCCACGCCCCAGCGGTGCGCGTTGTAAAGCTGTGGGATTAGGCAGATATCGGCCAGTCCGGGGGTGTCACCACAGCAATAGGGGGTTTGGTTATAATCAACCAGCAGCGCTTCGAATGCGACAAGGCCGGGGCGGATGAACCGGTGCATCCACTGTTCGCGAATGCCCTTTTGATCGTTCGTGATTTCGGCGGCATAGCTGGCCACCTGCAGGTTGCAGACCGGGTGAATGTCAACGGCAATGGCATGGGCCAGCGCCATCATCTTTGCGCGATCACCGGGGGGGGTGGGCAGCAGGCCCATGTCATGGGTGCTGTCCAGATAATCAAGGATCGCCAATGATTGCGTCAGGTGCAGCCCGTCGATTTGCAGAACCGGGACAAACCCCTGCGGGTTGCGGGCAAGATGTTTGGGTTGCTTATGTGCGCCCGAGGGCAGGTCAACGGTTTCTGAGACATAGTCGATCCCGGCCAGATTCAAGGCGATCCGCACCCGGTAGCTGGCGGTGGATCGCCAATAATCAAAAAGAACCGTCTCGGCCATGGTGCTCTCCTGGTTTGTGCAATCCGCAGCCTGCCAGAGGTGGCTGCAGATTGCCAGAGTACGCGCCCGATATCAGGCGTTTTTCAGTTCCTTGGAATGCATCCAGTCAGCGTGTTTGGGGGCCTTTTTGGTGCGCGACCATTCCTCAAGCATGTCCCATTTCACGTCGTTCAGTTTTGCCAGCATCGCGTCTTCGTCCGGGTCGGGGCAGGCCAGTTCAATCCGGTGGCCGTTGGGATCAAAGAAGTAGATCGAATGAAAGATCGAATGATCCGTCACACCCAGAACGTCGACGCTGTTGGCCTCAAGATGGTCTTTGAATTCCAGCAATTCGGCCCGGTCCTTGACCTTGAACGCCAGATGCTGAACCCAGACGGGCGTGTTCGGATCACGGCCCATTTCCGGCTTGGTTGGCAGTTCGAAAAACGCCAGAACATTGCCGTTCCCGGCGTCGATAAAGACATGCATATAGGGATCGGGTTCATGGGTGGATGGCACTTTGTCTTCGGCGATGGCCAGCACGAAATCCATGTTCAGCATTTTACCGTACCATTCAACTGTCTCTTTGGCGTCTTTACAGCGATAGGCAACGTGGTGAATCTGTTCGATCTTCATTGGTGTTCCTCCTTTTAGGTTAATGCGGCAGCTTTCAGTGCGCCCGACAGGACAGCGCGGTCGCCGATGTGATTGGCCAACAGTAGTATCAGACGCGCATTCAGCGCTTGGCTGTCAGCGTTTGACAGGCCTTCATGGGTGGCCAGCAGTTCGGCGTAAAAGTCATCAGCGCCGTCGATATTCGGGGTCAGGTTGAGATCTGGCATCGGCTTACTCCTTACCGGTGGCGCGGCGGATCGCGGCACGAAACAGGTTTTCGTCAAAGCTGGGGCGGCGGGCGGCCACGTGCTGATCCGGACGGATCAGGTATACGGCAGACTCTGCATCGCCCAGATAGCGCTGCTTCAACGCCAGCGTCGGGTCGTCCTTGACCGATAGCGCCAGACGCGTCACCTCTATCCCGTCTTCCTCGATCAGGTCGGGGGCGTCGGCGTCGATGGTCAGCAGGATGAATTTATTGCCCAGCCTGGGCAGCAGGTATCCGTCCCCCAAGGGCGCATCCGGGCAGGATGATCCGGGGCGCGTCGCGTGCGGCCCAGCCAACGCATCCGCCGAATTCAGCGATGACCCGTCATAGGTGCACGGCACCGAAAGGCGCCCGGAATTCACCAATGGGCGGGCGAATTCGAACCGCTCGCTGAGGTCCAGAACCGCATCGCGGAACATGCGGGACACATCAGATTTTGGAGTGATGAAATCGGTGGAACGGGTGGAATTCAGGATGTTTTCATCCGCGCCATAAACCCGTTCGTCGTTATAGCTGTCCAGCAGGCTGTCGGGTGCTTTGCCCTCAATCACCAGCTTCAGCTTCCACCCCAGGTTATCCGTGTCCTGCAAGCCTGAATTGGCCCCGCGTGCGCCAAAAGGCGACACCTGATGCGCGGCGTCGCCGGCAAACAGCACCCGGCCATGGCGGAATTGTTCCATGCGGCGGCACTGAAAGGTATAGATGCTGGTCCATTCCAGCTCAAACTTCACATCCTCGCCCAGCATTTCCTTCAGACGTGGAATCACGTTTTCAGGCCGCTTTTCACGTTCCTTGTCGATGTCCCAACCCAGTTGCAGATCAATGCGCCAGACATTGTCGGGCTGTTTGTGCAGCAGGGCCGATTGACCCCTGTTAAAGGGCGGGTCGAACCAGAACCAGCGTTCGGTTGGAAAATCGGCTTCCATGATCACGTCGGCGATCAGGAAATTATCTTCGAACACCCGACCGACGAAATCCTTGCCCAGCATCGACCGTGTGGGCGAGGTGGCGCCATCACAGGCGATCAGCCAGTCGGCCTCAAGGTTATAAGCACCTTCGGGGGTGTCGATGTCCAGCGTGACGTGATCGGGATGGGTGCCGACGGCCGAAACCTTGTTGCGCCCACGGATTTCGATGGGCGCACCTTCGGCCTCTAGTTCGCGGACCCGGTTCACCAGATATTCTTCAAAATAATATTGCTGAAGATTGATAAACGCGGGAAATTCGTGGCCCTTCTCGGGCATCAGGTTGAATTCATAAACCTGGCGCTCGTCGAAAAATACTTTGCCGACATCCCACTCGACACCCTTTTCAACCATCGGATGTCCGCAGCCAAGCCGGTCAAGAATTTCCAGCGGGCGTTTGGCGAAACAGATGGCGCGGCTGCCAAAACTGACCTTGTCATTGTCATCCAAAATGACAACTTCGATTCCGGCCTGGGCCATTTCGATGGCAGCACCCAACCCAATGGGCCCGGCGCCGATCACCACTACCTTGCGCCGTACCGGCTTGGCAGCATCCTGATCGGGGCTGCGTTTGTAGGGGTAGAGGGGAACTTCGAATATCTTGCTCATTGGGTCTCCTCCCATATGAAGGTTACTGACGCGCGCGTTTCCCTGTTTCCTGCCCACCCCCGCGAAGACATCCGCAAGGATGGATAAGCCGTTTCGGGCCTTACCCTTGCAATGCATCCCACATGTCCAGATCGCGCTGGGCGGTCCAGATGCGGGGGGTGTCGATGCCGCGGGCCTCGTCATAGGCGCGGGCCACGTTGAAGGGCAGGCAATGTTCGTAAATCGCATAATCAGCGAATTTCGGGTCGCATTCTTCGCGCACCGCATCCCAGGCGTCTTTCAACGACCCGCCGCGTGCGGCCACCTTGGCCGCCGGGAAATAGGTGCTTTGCACAAAGTCGCGGGTGTTTTCGATGGCGGCGTTCACCATGTCCTGCCCGATCAGCGCATCGCCCCGGCCCGGCGCAATGGCATCGACGCCGAAAGATGCGATATTGTCCAGCGTGTTGCCCCAGTCGGCAAAATGCCCGTCGCCGCAATAACACGCCGAATGATATTCTACGATATCGCCGGTAAACATCACGTCCTGATCCGGCACATGGATCACGATATCCCCCGCCGTATGGGCGCGCCCCAGATGCATCAGGTCTACCCGGCGGTTCCCAAGGTAAACCGTCATGTCGTCAGAAAACGTGGTGGTGGGATAGGTCAGGCCGGGGATGCTTTCGTGGCCCTCAAACAGCCGGGGAAAACGCTGAAATTCGCTGTCCCAATCTTCCTGACCGCGTTCCACAACCATGGCGCGGGCCGCGTCGCCCATGATGATCTGATCGGCGCCATAGGCCGACGCCCCAAGGACACGCACCGCGTGATAATGGGTCAGAACCACGTGGCTGATCGGTTTGTCGGTCACCTCGCGGACCTTTTCGATCACCTTATGCGCCAGACGCGGGGTTGCTTGCGCCTCAATAATCATCACGCTGTCATCGCCGATGATCACGCCCGAATTGGGGTCGCCTTCGGCGGTAAACGCCCATACGTCCTTACCCACTTCGGTAAAGCTGATGTTCTTTTCGGTCATGTCCCCCTGGGACGCGAATGCCTTGGCCATGTGTTTTCCTTTTTAAGTCGTGCCGGTGGTCAATGCTGATGCCTCCGGCGGGAGTATTTGTGACAAGAAAAAGCCGAAGTTGGGCTATCTCTTATAGGGGTCTTCCAGCGCGGGTAGTACCGTGCCGGTGCAATCACCAAAGCCGATGACATACCCATCACCCTTTGCCACACCTGTCAGGGTCAGTGTATCGCCATCCTCGACGAAGGACCGCGTTTCGCCGCAGTCCAGCGTGAACGGCTCTTTGCCGCCCCAGCTAAGTTCCAACAGCGACCCGCGTTCGGATTTTTCCGCGCCGGAAATGGTGCCCGATCCCAGCAAATCGCCCGCATTCATCGGGCTGCCGGCGGTTGTGTGCTGCGCCAGTTGCTGTGCGGCCGAGTAATACATTTCCTTGTAATTGGTCCGCGCGATGGTACTGGCCGGTTTGCCTGCAGGTGCAAGGGTGACTGACAGATTGATGTCATACAGCATCGGGCCGACATCTTTCAGGTGGTCAAGCAGTTCGAATTCACGCGGCGGCGTATCACAGCGGAACGGTTCCAGTGCCGCCTTGGTGACAATCCAGGGGCTGATTGACGTAGCCGTCGCTTTGGCCTGAAATGGCCCCAGCGGCTGATATTCCCAGGCCTGAATGTCGCGCGCGGACCAGTCGTTCAGCAGCACATAGCCAAAGATGTTGGCGTCCGCCTCTTGCACGGTGATCGGTCCATCCGACGGCGTGCCGACGATTGCGCCCATTTCCAGTTCGATATCGAACCTCCGACAAGGCAGAAAGGCGGGCAGGGCGTGGTCGGGGCTTTTTAGCTGGCCCCAGGGGCGGCGAATATCGGTGCCCGATACAACGACAGACGAGGCGCGGCCATTATAGCCGATCGGGATATGCAGCCAGTTCGGCGGCAAGGCGTTTTCTGCGCCGCGAAACATTGTGCCGACATTGGTGGCGTGATGGCGGCCGGCGTAAAAGTCGGTGTATTCGGACACCATAATTGGCATTTCCAGCGTGGCGTCGGCCATCGGCACCAGCAAGGGTTCCACCTTGGCCTGTTCGGGAGATCCTTGGACCAGCAGGGCAGTCAGCCGGGCGCGGAGGGCGGCCCAGACGGCGGGGCCCTCTTCCATCAGGTCGTTCCAGAACGGCACTTCGAACAGGGCGACGTCGCCCAGGTCAATCAGCCCGGATTCTTCGGCAGCCTGACAGTCCAGGATCATGTCGCCAATGGCAACACCGCAACGTGGGTCGGTGTCTTGGGTGGAAAAAACGCCATAGGGCAGGTTGTTCAGGGGAAACGGGGTTTCGGCGGAATTGGCCGAAGCGACCCAGCTTTTCATCAGCGGCATATGTCTGTCCTTGTGCGAAGGTGCGCAAAATGCACACCCTACGGGCGATGGTTCGTAGGGTGTGCTTTTCGCGCACCCGGATCAGGGGCCATTCTGGGCGATACGCATCCCGAATCAATTCAGCGGATCGTCGCGGCTTTTCCTATTTTCGGTTGCACAGGTAATAGTTGATTTTGTAACTAACAACCAAAAGGAATGCCCATGGCGCAAAAAGGTGACTTTGATCTGCTTGAATTCCTGCCCTACCTGCTGAACCAGGCGGCCGAGGAAAGCTCGCTTGCGTTTCAGCAGGTCTACAAGGGCCGCTATGGCATGTTGCGCTCTGAATGGCGGGTGTTGTTCCACCTTGGCATGTATGGCCAGATGACCGCCAAAGACATCAGTGAACGTGCCCGTATCCACAAGACCAAGATCAGCCGCGCCGTGCAGAAACTGGCGGATCGTCGCTTTCTTAGCCGTACCCGCGATGATCGTGATCGTCGGTCGGAACATCTTGCACTGACCCCTGCAGGCGAAAGCGCCTATCTCGACCTGCGCCGCGTGGCCGAGGACTATGACATCAAGCTGGCGGCGCATTTCACCAAGGGTGAGGTGGCGATTCTGCGGATGATGCTGCGGCGGCTGGCCGGGATGGGGTGACGTCCGACACCTGTTTCTGCGCAACCGGCAGGGCATATGTCTTTGCCTCTGGCAATTTCCGGCAAGGGATCCCACCTTTGTAACAACATATTGGCCCGCGCCCCCCCCTCTGCCGAAAACTTCAACGAACGGACAGGATGATGGAATTATACTCAATCGCAAACAATGCGCTTTTGTCCGACGCCGACCCGTTGGCGCGCTGGCTGGTGCAACAAGGGTTAGAGGGGGCGACGCAAGAAGAGCTGTTACAGGGATACTCGCAAAAGCTGGTCGAACTGGGGGTCCCCTTGTGTCGCCTTCACATGGCGCAACGCGCTTTTCACCCGCAATTCGGGGGCTTCGGGTTTGACTGGCTGCGCGACTCCGGTGTCTCGCTTGAACGCTACGAACATGCCGAAGTGCAACCGGATCGTTGGTTGCAAAGCCCGTTGTTCTATTTGCTGCAACACGGCTTGCAAGAGATGCGTGAAACGCTGAACACCCCCGGGTACCACAGCCCATTTCCCTTGCTGAACGAACTTGCAGCCCAGGGTGTCACAGAATATTTCGCCACCGGCCTGTTGTTTGAAAAGCCCGGCGATCTGGCACGGATTGACCCTAACAATACCCCCGAAGGCTTCCTTATTTCCTGGGCCAGCGATGGCCCTGACGGGTTCTCTGATGCCGATCTGATCCAGATCCGCAAAGGATTGCCATATCTTGGTCTGGCGCTGAAATCGGCGTCGAACCGGCAAATCGCGCGGGATTTGCTGGGGGTGTATCTGGGGAGGGACGCGGGCAGGCGGGTGCTGTCAGGTGATATCCAGCGCGGTACGCTGCAACAGATCAACGCGGTGATCTGCTATTTCGACCTGACCGGATTCACCAGCTTGGCTGAACGCACCCATGGGCAGACGCTGATCGAGATGCTGAACGATTATTTAGGGCTGGCGGTTGCGGCGATACAGGGACATGACGGGCATGTGCTGAAATTCATGGGCGACGGGCTGCTGGCGATGTTTGATCACCCTGATATGGCGCAGGCCGCTGGTGCGGCGCTGGATATGGCGTCGCTGTTGCGCCAGCAGATCGCCCGCAAGAACGACGAACGACAGGCGCAGGACCTGCCGACAACCGGGTTTACCCTTGCCCTGCATGCGGGCGAAATCCTGTATGGCAATATAGGCGGGGAAAACCGGCTGGATTTCACGGTGATCGGCCCGGCAGTCAACCTGACAGCACGCCTGTCGGGCATGCACAGTTCCGTCGGGCAACCGATCATCGTGTCAGAACGGATATTCGAGGCGTCGCAATCCGGGCAACACGATCTGGTGTCTCTGGGGCGCTATATGCTGCGTGGGGTTTCGCAGCCTCAGGAATTGTTCACGCTGCACGAGGCCTGACTGCGTACGTCAATACCCCTACCCAACGCCCCAGCCACCGCGAAGAAAGCCCGCAAGGGCTTGATAAGCGGTTGGCTTCAGAAATCCACCTCGACCCCAGGCAGGTTCAGCGCCTTGATCATGTCGCGCAATTCCTGCCGCGCGGCAACGTTGGAAATGTTCAGCTGCTTGACGCCGATATCTTTGAGATCCAGCAGGGTCAGCCCGCGTGGGAACAGTTCGCGGAAAATCACCCGTTCGCTGAACCCCGGCGCAATGCGGAACCCGATGCGGCTGGACAGCATGGTGATCGCGCGTTCCATCTTTTCCTTGTTAACCATCCGCTGGGTGCCAACCCGGTTGCGCACCACCACCCAGTCAATCGGCTTCAGCCCGGCCTGAGCGCGCAACTGGCGGGCGCTCCAGACCATCTCGGAATAGACCGACGGGCCAAGAATTTTCTCGCCCTGCGGATCAATGCGGGCCAGCAGATCAAAATCGACAAAGCTGTCATTCAGTGGGGTGATCAGCGTGTCGGCCAGTGAATGCGCCACCTGGCTTAGCCGTGTGTGCGATCCGGGGCAGTCGATCAGGATGAAATCATTGTCCGGCTCCAGCGCAGCCACGGCGGCGGACAGGCGGTGGTCATACATGTTCTCGCCCGGCTGCAGCGACGACGGGTCAATATCCGGCAGATCGTGACATTCAGCGCTGGGTAGGTCCAGTTCGGCCTTGGCAAGGAATTCCCGGCGGTTTTCGACATATCGCCCCATGGTGCGTTGCCGCAAATCCAGGTCCAGCGCGCTAACCTTATGGCCCAGACGCGCCAGCGCCGTGGCCACATGCATCGACACCGTCGATTTGCCGGCCCCGCCTTTTTCGTTCCCGACGACAATGATATGCGCCATTTTCTGCCCCTTTGCCCTGTTGGGCTGCCCGTATTTTTGTGCCTCCTACTATATTTTGTGTTTGAACCCAAGCAAAAGGGTCATACTGCTCCGATGCTATTTTCTTTGCAGGCGTTGCAGGGCAACCGCGCCTGCACAATTGCCGGTAACTGACCTGAATCAAAGCCGGTCTTGTCTTGGTCACAGTATTGATGTCTTGATGACAACGCGGACTGCGCCACGCCCTTGCGGGGCGTCGTGCAGTCCGGACTGCCAACCAGCAAACCTGCAGAGGCCGGGATGAGCAATGATCCATATGCCGCGCTGGGTCTGAAAAAGACCGCGACGGATGACGAAATCAAGAGAGCCTATCGCAAGATTGCGCGCACTTGCCACCCGGATCTGAAGCCGGGTGACACCGCTGCCGAAGAGCGGTTCAAGGCGGCGTCAGCCGCCTATGACCTGCTGAAAGACCCTGAAACCCGCGCCCGGTTTGACCGGGGCGAGATTGACGCCAGCGGTGCCGAACGCCCTGATCGTCAGTTTTATCGCGATTATGCCGAAGCGCCGGGCAATCCCTATCGTTCTGGCGCGTCTGGCCAGCAACGCAAGGGGCCGCAGTTTCACGATTTTGACGATGCCTCGGACATATTTTCAGAATTCATGCGCCAGCGGGCCGGTGGTGGCAGCGGACAAGGCGGGCAGGGGTTCCAGGCGCGCGGGCCAGATCAGCGCTATGCGCTGGATATTCCGTTTCTGGATGCTGTCCGGGGCAGCAAAACCCAAATCACCCTGCCCGGCGGCGGCGCGCTTAGCGTCACAATTCCACCCGGCACCGCAGATGGTCAAACCCTGCGCCTGCGCGGCAAGGGCGGCCCCGGCTTTGGCGGCGGCTCTGCTGGGGACGCGCTGGTGACTTTGTCGGTGCAGCCGCACCGCCTGTTCCGGCGCGAGGGTGATGATATTCACATTACTCTGCCGATTACCCTGGACGAAGCCGTTCTGGGGGCCAAGATTGCCACGCCCACTATCGCCGGGTCGGTCAACCTGACAATTCCCAAAGGTGCCAGCAGCGGCCAAACCCTGCGCCTGCGGGGGCGCGGCGTCAAACCCGCCGGAACTGCAGTTGCCGGCGACCAGAAAGTTGAGCTTAGCATCGTGAGCCCGCCTGAAATGGACGACGACCTGACCAAGTTCATGCAGAAATGGCGCAAAACCCATGACTATGATCCGCGCAAGGGGATGGCATCATGACCCATATATATTCCGAAACCCAAGTGGTCGAAGCCGTTTCCAACCTGACGCAAATCCGGCTGACCTCGTTTGTTAAGGCCGGGTTCGTGCAGCCGATGCATTCCGGCGAAGGCCCGGCGTTCCGCCAGATCGACCTGGCCCGGCTAGAGCTGCTGTGCGAACTGTCCGAACGGCTTGAACTAGAAGAATCCGCGCTGGAAATCGTGATGTCGCTGGTTGATCAACTGCATGGCGTGCGCGCCGAACTGCGCGCGGTTCTGGACGCCTTGGCCGCCGAACCGGACGAGGTGCGTGCCCGCATCGCCGATACCCTGTCCGCCGCCCGGTCGGGCCTGTAACAGGCACAGTGCCGCTGATGTAACCTCGCGAGGAAAGCTCGCAAGAGCTTGAAGAGCAGCGGCCCGCAACAGATTACGTTGAACGCCTCAATGGGGCGTCCCCAAGCTCAACTATGCCGCAAATCAGCTGGGGCGCGGACCCTTGCCGCGCCTGCCCCGGGCTTTTTGCGCCGCTTCAATCTTGGCTCTGATGCGGTTTTTTTTGCTGGATGACTTTCCGGCTGGTGGCGGTGGGCCTTTGGGCCCTTGTCGCGCGGTCGGCTTGCCTGGGCCTTTACCGGGGCCTGGCCGCGCGCCTGGACCTTGGTTTGATCCGGCACTTTTGGCCGGACGTTTCCGGACCGGTTCCACAACGGCATCCGGCTCTGGCTTTTTCGGCTTGGCGCGCGGTTTCCCCGGCGCTGGTTTTGGCTTTTTGGTGCGTGGGGCCGGATCGTCATTCCAGTCAATAGGTGCGCTGGACGGTGCCGGTTTCCTGGCCGCAGGCCGCGTATCACCGCGAACTTCGCGCTTCTTTGGTTCATATTTTGGCCGGGGCGACTTGGCCACTGACGGTGGGCGATCTAGCTGGGTAATCACCGCGCCCGGTTCAATCTCGGTCTTGGTGCCGATGGCTGCCAGAAATCCGGCCAGCGCCTCTTGCCGGATCTCGACAAACGACTCGGTCTCTTGAATGCGGATCGCGCCGATGTCGTCCTTGGTGACATTTCCGGCCTTGCACAGCATCGGCAAGTATCGGCGCGGCTCGGCATTCTGCGCGCGTCCCCCGGTGATTGAAAACCAGACGCTGGGGCCAAACGGCGCGCGTGGTTGCGGTTTTTCATAGGCACCCGGGGCGGACAGTTCTTCCGGTGCCGATTGGCGCGACTGATACAGCCGCAGATAGGCGGCGGCGACCTGTTCGGCACTGAACCGCTCTATCAGATCGGCCACGGCTGCAGCCTGGTTTTCGGGCACCGGTTCCTGCCATGCGGGATCGGCCATCATGCGTTCGCGGTCGCGCTGCATCACGGCGTCAGCCGACGGGGCCTCGCCCATTGTCGCGGTCAGCTTGGCCGCGCTCAGAATTCGCTGCGCCTTGCGCCGGGCTGCTGGCGGGGTGATCAGCACGCTGACCCCCTTGCGCCCAGCCCGCCCGGTGCGACCTGATCGGTGCAACAAGGTTTCATGGTTTGTCGGCAGCTCGGCATGCACCACCAGATCAAGGTTGGGCAGGTCAATGCCGCGCGCCGCCACGTCCGTTGCCACACAAATCCGTGCCCGCCCGTCACGCATCGCCTGCAATGCATGGGTGCGTTCATTTTGCGACAGCTCGCCCGACAGTGCCACCACCGAAAATCCGCGATTGGACAGGCGGGTTGTCAGGCGGTTGACCATCGCCCGGGTGTTGGCAAACACCAGCGCATTGGGGGATTCGTAATAGCGTAGCACGTTGATGATGGCGTTTTCACTGTCACGCGCGGCGACGTTCAACAGGTGGTATTCAATGTCGCTGTGCTGGGATTTCTCGGCCCCGGTCGTCACCCGGACCGCATCGCGCTGATAGCTTTTGGCCAGATTGGCGATGGCGCGTGGAACAGTGGCCGAAAACAGCAGGGTACGCCGGTCTTCTGGGGATTCGCCCAGAATGAATTCCAGATCTTCGCGGAACCCAAGGTCCAGCATCTCGTCGGCTTCGTCCAGAACCACGCCGCGGATCGCTGTCAGGTCGATCGAGTTGCGCATGATGTGATCGCGCAAACGTCCCGGGGTGGCCACGACGATATGGGCGCCGCGTCCCAATGTGCGGCGTTCTTCGCGCATGTCCATGCCGCCAACACATGATGCCACCACCGCACCCGCATTGGCATAAAGCCAGGACAATTCGCGTTTGACCTGCAGCGCCAGCTCGCGTGTTGGCGCGATGATCAGCGCCAGCGGGGGGCCGGCCTGACCAAAGCGGTCACTTTCGCCCAGCAATGTCGGGGCCAGCGCCAGCCCGAATCCAACCGTCTTGCCCGATCCGGTTTGCGCCGAAACCAGCAGATCGGCCTCTTGCAGCTCTGGCTGCGTCACCGCCTCTTGCACTTGTGTCAGGGCGGAATACCCGCGCTGTTCCAGCGCGTCGGCAAGGGGTTTTTTCACAACATTCAGCTTTCATACGGGGCGTTCAGGCATCGGTGCCGGACGCGAAACCATTTCAGGGGCAGCAATCAAAAAAGGCCGCCCATGCGCGGGCAGCCTTTGTATTTTGGTCTGGCAGGGGCGGTGCTTAGAACCCCAGACCTTCGTATTTCTTCTTGAACTTCGACACGCGCCCGCCAGTGTCCAGCAGGCGGGTACCGCCGCCGGTCCAGGCCGGGTGCACGCTGGGATCAATGTCCAGCGACAGCGTGTCGCCTTCCTTGCCCCAGGTCGATTGCATTTCAAGGATCGTACCGTCGGTCATCTTGACGTTGATCATGTGGTATGCGGGATGGATATCTTTTTTCATCGGTCCGCTCCTTACGCCTTGGCGCCTGACAAAGGCTTGTAATGGGAATCTTCTGCGATCCGGGCCGACTTGCCGCGACGCGAGCGCAGATAATACAGCTTGGCGCGCCGAACACGGCCGCGACGCACAACAGTGATGCTGTCGATATTGGTCGAATGCAGCGGGAATACCCGTTCCACACCTTCGCCAAAGCTGATTTTGCGAACTGTAAACGCACCTGCGATACCGCTGCCGCCTTTGCGGGCGATGCACACGCCTTCATAGTTCTGAACCCGGGTGCGCGACCCTTCGGTCACCTTAAAGCCGACACGGATGGTGTCACCGGCTTTGAAATCGGGAATGTCTTTGCCGAGGGCGGAAATTTGCTCCGCCTCTAGCTGTGCGATCAGATTCATCGCGTTACTCCTAAATATGCTCGTGGTTGGTCCACGAAGATTTGCGCGTCCTCATAGCTCTTGGTCTTCACCGGGTCCGCCGCGTTCCCATTGTGGGGGCGCCCGCCAGAGGTAAGGTCGTCGATTCCTTATAGCCTGGTCTGGTGCGCGGGCGTTCTTGAGAGGCCGAAGAAAGCCCAAAGCGCCGGGGTTTGCACAAAACCAAAAGCCCAGAGCCACGATAAGTGATTCCAAGCTTGCGCTCATTTAGGGGAAATGGCGGGGCGGATCAAGGGGGTGGTTCTGGATGGACCCACAAAAAGGGGAAGGTCGGGTGACCTTCCCCAGTTGGGTTCCAAAGGTGGGGCGCAGCCTGTTGCGCCCGGTTTGCCCGGCTTAGCGACGGGCCGTCCTGTAGCCGTGTTCACGCAGACACAGGGGTTCGTATCCGATGCGGTTCCGGCGACCATCCCAATATCCCAGCTGGCAGGCATATGGCAGCGAGCTGCTATGGGCATAATTTTTCTGCAAACAACGCGAGTTGAAAAGGTTGCGTTGCTGCCCATTGACCGAGCGTCTGTGCAGACAGGCCTGCGGCAGATCCCGGCGGGTCACTTGTGACGGCAGCGGGCGGGTTGGCAAACTGCGCGGGGGCAGGGGATGCGACGGTTGGATATATTGCTTGGTGACAGTGGTGTGTCTGTTGCTGCGCTCTAGCGCGGCGCCAATGATTGCAAGGGCGGCCAGCCCGGCGAATATCCGCGCGGTGTCGCCATCGGCGCGGGCCGGGGCAGCCGACAGGCCAGTAGTGGCAAGGGCAGAGGCAAGGATAAGGGCGATGAATTTGCGGTGCATTGGGTTGGCTCCTGATGAGTGATCGGGTTGGGTGATCGGGATGCCCGGATGATGTGGGCAAGTGATGACCTGACACTGGGCCTGACCCGCAAAGTCAGGCAATATCGGGCGAATGTTATCAAATATCACCGCCCCAAAGCCCCGCAGTTATTGAATGTCCGCGCCCAGACGCGCAGTGTAAGTGGCATGAAACATCTATTGATCTCTTTTGCGCTGATTGCCGGGCTGGCGCTGCCATCAACCGGGTCGGCGGCAGACTGCTATGCCGATTACAAGGCCAAGCAGGACAACCCGCTGCGCCTGCATTACGGCGTCATGCAGTTGCAAGGCGCGTGCAAACGCGGCCCTGCCAAATCCGAGGTGTCGGCCCGTCTGGCCCGGGGGGGCTGGACCTTGCTGAATGTGTTGTCGGTCTTTGGCCCCGAGGGGCTGAACCAAAGGAGGGCCAATGCGGGATCTTTCTATCTCCGTTTCTGAGGCGCGCCGGTCCGGCACCAGGATTGTCAGCTATGGCATTGCGGCGATTGTCGCGGTGCTGGCCTTGGCCGCAACTTTTTTGTTCCTGACCCTGCCGGACGCCAATGCCTTTAACGCGCGGGTTGAACAATTATTTATCGAAAACGATCTGACAACACAGGCCGAAATTAAGTTGCTGGAGATTCTGGCCCAGTCGGGCACGGCGTTTTCCGACACGCTGGCCAGCTATCGGATGGTGATCTTTGTACTGCTGGTCTTTGCCACCGCGATGATGATCGCCGCCCTGGTGTTTCTGGTGATGCTGGTCACGCTGAACCGGCGGATGGCACAGATTGAACGCAATGGCATTCAGGTCAATTCCCTGCTGATCAGCCGCGAAGAGAATACGGTTTACCTTAACAACCTTGATTTCAAACTGACCGCCGCCGCAATGGAAACCCTGTCAGTTCTGGCCGAGGCACGGATGGATGACGACGTGTTATCCGGTGCCGAGATAGAGGCGATGGTGTCAGGCCGCGCCGCCGCCGATTGCGATGAGGCCGCCGGAGCCACCCGGATCAAACGGTTGCGCGACACGCTGGGCAACCAGATGGTCAGCGAATTGCTGGTCAAGAACATCGCTCGGCGCGGCTATATGCTGGCGATCGAAAAAGACGTGATCCAGATGATCTAGCGCATTGCGTTTGACCGGCCACTCATCAAGCCCTTGCGGGCTTTCTTCGTGGCAACATGGTGTCAGGCCTTTCAGCGATTTGGCGATACTATCGGCCCGGAGCCGTGCAAGCCGTGACCCGTCGTACAGCCGCAATTGGCCATATTGTCATAGGCAGTCTCATCATGCAGCGACGGGCAGATTGCCAGAGATTGCCCCCGTGGCACCGTCACCTGACTGGATCCGCTGCCCACCACCTGACAGACGCGGGCACAAAAACACCAGTCCGGCGCGAGTGCTGGTGACGTCGTGGCCGGTTTGCCAAACATCCGCCCGGCATTGACCGGTGCGGTGCTGACCAGCAGCAAAAGCGCAATGCCGACGGTCGATACACAATCAATCCATTTCATCCACATTTGCGGATACTGCCACAAATTTATGGCATCCGTCATCACGCCCCGATCAACTTTCACCCCAGCCCCTTGGAAAACGCGGCCACCGGCGCCATTTTGGGTGAACGCCGCTGACGACAACAAGGCTTGCATTCCATGAACATCCACGCATCGACCCCCAGCGCCAGCTATGGCATCGACATTCAGCCCCTGGTTGGCCGGGTAACGGCCCACCGCGATGGGGTGCTGCTGGCCTCTAGTATCCGGGCCAAGGTGATGTATGAGACTCGCCTGGGTCCGGCGGTCTATTTCCCGGCAGAAGATGTCATTGCGGATCTGGGGGATAAATCGGAACTACAAACCTTTTGCCCTTTCAAAGGGACTGCCAATTACCGCGATCTGGTGTTGGGCGGCGCGCCATTGCGCAACGCCGTCTGGAGCTATGATGAACCCTTGCCCGAAAGCCTGGGGATTCAGGGCTATGTCGGTTTTATGTCCGCAGTGGGTGTCGACCTGGATCTGGGTGAAAATACCTTGGTGGACAGTGACGAAACCCATATCAGCGGTCCGCTAATTGATTGGCTGTTGCGCAAGGCGTCGTCCATC
>Ga0209121_10000924_pt1 | contig 31363 bp, 20 predicted proteins | sample Cruoilmetagenom3_FD_187292 | JGI IMG/M metagenome (GOLD analysis project Ga0209121, IMG submission 187292) | Oil polluted marine microbial communities from Coal Oil Point, Santa Barbara, California, USA - Sample 3 (SPAdes) (version 2) | ecosystem: Environmental > Aquatic > Marine > Oil seeps ...
AAAGTACTTTTCAGTTTCATTTTTAGCTTTTAATTCTTTACTTATTTTATGTGTAGTTCCGCAAGAAATTAAAACTGTAAAAAGTAATACTGTGAATCCGATTTTTAAATTAATTCTCATTTATATTAGCTGTTAAAGTAATACTATTCAAACTTAATGTAATTTTTTTAGATTTAATAATTGTAAAGGTTTCATTTAGGGTTCTAAATAAATGTGAATTTTAGACTCCTTCCTATTTAACTCATTTCTTTATTATATATTTTTGGGTTCATGATTTTTTGATTTCACAGGGATTGCATTATTTTTAAAACAAAAAAATTAGCCAAAACTTATTTTAATTAATAAGTTTTGGCTAATTAGAATTTATTAAACCTTTATTAAGAGATTTAGTTTACGTACGCTTACTATTTAGCGTACCATAATTTAGTTGCTTGTACATCTGGACCTTGTTCAGATACTGCAGAACCATAATTAGGATTGTTTTGTGCTCCACTACCATAACGCATACGTTGAGGGTAATTACCACTTAATGTACCTAATTCATAAATAATAGGATTAGAAACACCTTGTGATAATTGAGAAGGATAACCATAATCTCTTACAACAGCCCAAGCTTCAAATCCATCAGTATAGCTAACTAACCAACGTTGAATAGCTATTTTTTCTAATTTTTCTTCCATAGTACCAGTACTAATATTTGCAGCATCTTGGGAGCTAATATAGTTTTCAGTATCTCCATCAGAAATTTCCCATAACTTCATTGCTTGTCTAATTCCATCGGCAAATAATGATTGAGCATCTCCTGATCCCATTCCTCTTACTGCAGCTTCAGCTTGTAAAAAATAAGCTTCTGCACTTGTAAGAATAATTTCTGGATATGTACCAACACCTTCTCCTGTTTTTTGAGTAATTAATTGCCCTGGTGCACTAAACAAATCAATATTAACTAGTGGCTTTATATCTCCATTTAATCTCGTTGGTTGACCAATGTATTGTCCTGCATCAAGATTTAACGTTGTAACATCACCTGATGTACTAGTTGTGTAAGTTGCGTTTGCTTCATCTAAAGTTGCTAACATAAAAGCTAATCTTTCTTGGTAATCAGCTCCAGCACCTTCAAATGTAAATTCTCCACCTTTTGCTGGTGAAGCATAAATAGGAAGTCTTGGGTCTTGAGTACTTTTTAATTGATTAATCAAAGTTGCTCCTACTGACCAATCTGATCCTGCTCCAAAGCTATGCCAAACATCTCCATAAGCAGCACTTCCCCATTGACCAATAATAATGTCTTTTTCCATTGTAACACTCCCAGTAGAACCGTCTAATAACGGTGAGCTTAAAGCTGAATTAATTGCACTTGACGCAAAATCATCTCCTGTTGCTCCTAAAGCACGCATACCAATTCTAAGCTTCAAGGTATTTGCTAACTTTTTCCATTTTTGTAAATCTCCACCACAATACACATCATTGTCAGAAACATCAGCAACACCAGAACCTGTTCTTTCTTTAGCACCAATAATTGCCATTGCTTCATCTAAATCTGCAATAATCCCTTTATAAATATCTTTTTGAGAATCATATTTAGGTGTTAAAATACCTTCAATACCTGCTTCACTAAAAGGAATCATTCCAAAAGTATCGGTATACATTTGATAGTACAACGACTTCATAATTAAACCCATTGCATACATATTCTCATTTTCAAACTCTCCTCCAGCTTTGGTTAAATCCATAAAAGATTTAACATTACCAAAGTAACCAGCTAACCAACCCCAGGCTGCATCTGTATAACCTCCGCTGTAACTATAACACAATCCATCACCCCACCAAGATACATTACTACCAAAAGTAAAATGACCTGCAAATCTATCTGCATGTATTAATTGTGCTCTCCAATACGGATAACGATCTGGAGCATATAGTTTGTATTGTGCTTCTGTTACGAAGAACTTAGCACTTAAATCAGCAGATTCAAATCCCTGATTATTTGTGTTTATTTCATCAAAATCTCCTGTACAAGAAAATGTGAAGAACATTAAAACACTATATATTGTTATTTTTATATTTCTCATTTTAAAAAATTATTAAAATTTAACGTTTAAACTTAAACCTAAACTACTTGTTGTTGGCAAGTTGTAAAACAATACTCCTTGTGCAAAGTTACTTGTTGAATAACTTGCTTCTGGATCAAAATTATCACTTTTCTTATATAAGAAAAATATGTTTCTTCCTGTTAAACTTAAAGAAGCGTTTTTAACAAATGTTTTCTCAAGCATTGTTCTTGGGAAGTTGTATGATAAACTTACCTCTCTTAGACGTACATTTGTTTGTTCAATTACATATTCAGAAGCAATACCACTTACAGCACCCCAATAATCTTGAGCACTAATATTAGTTGTATTTGGTTTTAACGTTCCGTTATCATCCCATACACCATCTACTGTAATTCCACCTTCTCTATACTGTAATGTTCTCTTAGAAACACCATTAGCATCTAAAGCTGCATCAGTTCCTGAATAAACTTCTCCACCAATTCTAAAATCAACTAAAAAGTTTAAAGCAAAATCTTTATAACTAAATGAGTTTGTAAATCCACCTGTCATATCTGGTTGGTAATTTCCTAACTTTACGCGCTCTTCAGTTGCTTGTGGACGTCCTGTTGCTGTTAGCAATAATTGCCCGTCATCAGTTCTTTTCCAATCTTTACCGTAAATGTCTCCAAATCCTTCGCCTACTTGCGCTCTAACATCAATGGCACCATTGTTAGTAGTACTAAATTGGAAGAAATCTTGTCCGTCAATAAGACTTACTAATTCATTCGTATTCTTAGATAAGTTCACAGCTACATCCCATTTAAAATTATCATTACTAATTGGAGTACCACCAATCATAAATTCAAAACCTTTATTTGAAACCTCTCCTACATTTTCTCTAAAATATGAATATCCTGTAGCAGGATCAACTGGCACGTCAAATATCAAATCTTTAGAAGAAATTGAGTAATATGTAAAATCTGCAAATAATCTATTTTCTAATGCTTTTATTTCAAAACCAACTTCAGTTGAAGTTACGTCTTCAGGACGTAAACTTTCGCTAAATTTAATATTTGGACGCGAAACAGTCACGTTTCCTAAATAACCATTAGAAGCTACGTTAAATAAGTTTACAATTTGTTGAGGATCGGTATCGTTACCAACATTCGCATAACTTAAACGTAATTTTGCTAAATTAATTCTAGAATCTCCTAAATCAAACATTCTATCTAATAACATACTTAAACTTGCTGATTTATAGAAATAAGAACGATTTTCACTAGAAAGTGCAGACGACCAGTCATTTCTTCCTGTTACATCTAAATACATCATTCCTTTATATGCTAAAGAACCTGAACCATAAACAGAATTTACTTTCTTTTCGATTAAGTCAGTTTGACCTACACTAAGTTTTAAAGGGTCTGTATTTGCAATAAAATATTTACCTGGTATTTTAAAGTCCTGACCAGCAATTCTATTAGATCTATAAGTGGAATGCAATGAATTTGCACCAACATTTACTGCTATATTAAAATCTTCATTAATATCTTTATTATACATTAATAATAAATCGTAATTAGTTTCCGATCTATCACTTGCTGTATAGTTAATTCTACCAGCTGGATAGAAGTGGTGACCAACAGCACTATAGCTTTCAGTATCATGAGAAACTGCATCGGTACCAACTCTTACAAACGCTTTAAACTCATCAGAGAAATCGTATTGTGCTTTTGCAAAACCTGAAAAACGTTTTCTACTATCTTCATTTTTATCTTGGCTAAGAATCCAATATGGGTTTCCTCCACTATTTGTAGCTGAAATTACACCATAACTTTCATCAAGATTTTGATAAGTTTTTAAATCATTTATATCAATATTTCTATTCAAACCATACACATAAGCCATAATACCTTCAGTACCCTGAGCTGCACGGTTTTTAGCTCCTTGTAAAAAGTAAGTTACTTTAGCATCTAAAGTAAATTTATCCGTTATTTTGCTAAATCCTCTTAAGTTAAAGTTGTTTCTATCAACATCAGAATTTGGTAAAATACTTGTTATAGCTGAGTTTGAGTAAGAAAAACGCAATGAAGAGTTTTCAGTACTATTACTTATCGCTAAAGTATTTACAATACTTGAACCTGTTTCGAAAAAGTTTTCAACGTTATTTGGTTGTGCTACATATGGTCTGTTTTCACCATTGTAATATAACTGTTGAGAACCATCAAATCTAGGTCCCCAAGAACCATTTCCTTTTACTTCATTCAAATCAGTTGCGAATACACCATCTTTACCAGCTCCATATTCGTTTTGATATTCTGGCAAAAATAAAGGGTTTTGAAATGAAATGTTTGTAGATAAAGAAACACCTAATCCTTGTTGGTTACTTCCTTTTTTAGTAGTAATTAAAATTACACCATTACTTGCTCTTGAACCATAAAGTGCTGCCGCGTTAGGACCTTTTAATACAGACATAGACTCAATATCATCTGAGTTTAAATCGGATATACCCGTACCTAAATCTGCGCGATTATAATTCGCAGTTCCTGATCCATTAGCAGAACCAATACCTGAGTTATCAATTGGCACACCATCTACCACATATAATGGTTGGTTGTTACCAGTAATTGAGTTATTACCTCTAATTACAACTCTTGTTCCCCCTGCAGGTCCCGATGCAGATTGTGTAATAACAACACCTGCTACTTTACCTGAAAGTGAGTTTACAACATTGGCTTCCTTTGCAAGTGAAACAGATGAACCATCAACTTCTGATACAGAATAACCTAATGATTTCTTTTCTCTTGTAATCCCTAAAGCGGTTACTACAACCTCATTTAAAGATTCCGCACTTTGGTCAAGCGCAACATTAATTACTGTTTTACCATTTACAGTAACTTCTTTTGTTGAATAACCTAAATAAGAAAATTGTAATACAGCACCCGCACTTGTTACGTCTATACTGTATTTACCATCAAAATCTGAAGAGACACCAATTGTTGTGCCCTTAATAACTATGTTAACACCAGGAAGAGCTGTCCCATCCGTGACGTCAGTAATAGTTCCTGTTACTGTTTGTGCTTGAATACTAGAAAAACCTAGTAAAAAAACTACAAAAAACAGTTTTAGTACTTTTTGTATCATTCATTATTTAATTTGAGTTAATAATGATTAAAAATAATACTAAAACCTTTTAAATAAAAAGGTTTTTCGACCAATTACATAAATACTAATACAAATGATGATAATAGTTTTGATTTTTAATATTGAAAAAATAATGATAATCGCAATAGACTATAAATTCTAAAAAAAAAGCATCAATATTATAAATTAACATCTAGAAATTAACACAATAAATACTAAAAAAATAATTCAACTATTTAAAGCTCAAATACAGGATATCCCCAATAAACAACTTTAAATAAATTACCTATCTAAATTATTTATTGAATCCGAAATTGTACCTAATAGTTCACCATTATCTCCATTGAACTGCCAAAACATAATCCCTCCCATTTTTTTATTCTTAAGAAAATCTATTTTAATTTTTAGTGACTTGGGGTTTTCATATGTTAAAAATAATGAATCTTTATCACGCCATATGTAAGGTGCTTTGGCATTTTCATCCCAATAAGAAACAAACGCATTGGTGCTTAAACTATCTGCGATTGTTTCATACTTATAACTTCCTCTTTTTCCAGTAGCAGCCTGATACAATCCATTATTTTCAGAATTAGCTCCAGTCCACCATCTCCCATAAAAAGGCACGCCTAACACTAGTTTTTCAACCGGAATTCTGGCGTTTATATGTTCTTCAACTGCTTTTGTAGCACTACTTCCATTACCAAGTTCTGATGTGTAAAGATTTGCATGATGCCCAGTTTTATTAGACCCTCCAGTGAAAAAATCATAGGCCATAATATTAACAAAATCTAAGTATTGATGAGCTTCTCTCATATTTGTATGATCTAGATAACTTTGATTTGCTCCTGTTGCAATCGTTAATAAATATTGATTCTTTGTTGAAGATATAGTATCTAACTTTTCTCGTAATAACTTTAATAATGCCGTAAAATTCTCTTTATCTTCAACTCTAAACGTATTATTATCACCTATTTGACCTGGGTATTCCCAATCTAAATCTACTCCATCAATTTTGTGTTTTAACATAAAATCAACAGCACTTGTTGCAAATATTTCTCGAGATTTCTCGGTTAAAGCTGCATCAGAAAAGTTTTTAGACCAACTCCATCCTCCAACTGAAATTAAAATTTTTAAATCTTTATTAACTTGTTTTAACGTATTCAATTTTTTTAAATTTTCCACATCACTCGCATAACCTTCAACAACTTTTCCATTTACTATATTGGCAAAAGCATAATTAATATGAGTAATCTGTTTTGCCTTTTCATTGTTACTTCCCCAATTGTTTTGACTACCAATTACATAAGCAATGACCTTTTTGTTTTGAATTGCAACTTCGCCTTCCTTTTGGTTTTTAGTCTCATTATTACTACAAGATGTTAATCCAATAAATGCAAAAAGTAATAGTATAATATGCTTATTCATAATTTTAGTATTTTAATGCTAATAAATCATTACGCTCGTTATAAATTTTTAAAATCAGCTCTCCAAACAGGGTATTTGCCCAGGCAAACCAATCACGTGAATAATCTTTCGGATTGTCTTTATGAAACCCTTCATGCATAAATCCGGTTTCAGCGTGTGTGGCTTTTAACATTTTTAAACATTTCTTTATTTCTTCTTCATCTGTACTTGTCATAGCGCGTAAAATAATACCCATTGGCCAAATTTTACTTTTACCTGTATGCGGACTTGCTTGTCCTTCAGCATATTTTCCTTTTAGAAAATATGGATTGTTATCGCTCAACAAAAATCTTCTTGTGTTTTGATAAATTTCATCTGTTGGTTTGTGAGCTCCCAAATAAGCCAATGACATCAACGATGGCACATTGGCATCGTCCATAAATAATTTATTTCCAAAACCATCCACTTCATACGCATACATTTTTCCAAAATTTAAATGTTCTGAAACTGCATATTTTTGTATGGCATCGTCAACTTCCAAAGCCATTTTTTCACAAACTGTTGCAAATTCATTATCGTCTAGCACATTTTTATAAATCGAACTCAACTGTTTTAATGAAAGAACCGCAAAAATATTGGAAGGAATTAAAAACGGATACATTGTTGAATCATCTGAAGGACGAAACATAGAACAAATCAATCCATTTGGCTTAATAGGTCTTCCTGTTCCTCCAAATGGTGGAGAATCGATTACTGATGTCGTTTCTCTACTAAAATAATAATCCGATTCATTATTTTTTCGCTGTTCAGCTTTAAAAGTTTTAACAATTAAACGCATTGCTTTGTCCCAATCTTCATCGAAAATTGTAGCATCTTCTGTAATTTGATAATACTCATTTGCTAAACGAACCACATAACATAAAGAATCTATTTCCCATTTACGTTCGTGAATTCCTGGAAGCATTTGAGTTTTATCACTTTTCCAATGAGAAATTTTAGATTTATCTTTATAAAAAGCATTTGCATATGAATCTAACAACACACATTTTGTTTGTCTGTTTATTAAACCTTTTACCAATTCTCTAAGCTTTTCATCTTTTGAAATTAAAGGCATATATGGCCAAACTTGCGCTGTGGAATCTCTCAACCACATAGCGTCAATATCTCCAGTAATTACAAAGGTGTCTGGCTTGCCATCAATTATTTCAAAGTCTATAGTCGTATCTAAAGTGTTTGGAAAACAGTTTTCAAACATCCAAGCCAACTCTTCATCTTGTATAACCGCTTTTACTTTTTTTATAGTTTCTTCAACTGCAGAACTGTTAAAATTTCTTTTTGATTTTTCTGGTCTTTGACTTCTAAATTTTTCTTGATTAAAAGCTATTATATTTTGCGGTAATACCAAGGCTCCAGCAGCCATTATTGAACTATTGACTATAAAATTTCTTCGTTTCATAATTATCTATCTAGTTAATTAATACTTCATCGGCAAACACCCAAGAAGGCAAACCTGCTGCGTGATGCCAATATGGAGCTTCATTAAAAAAATCATCATATTGTTTTAATAATTCTGGATTTAAGAACGATTCAAAAGCTTGTGATGGATCCCATATAAAAACAAAAAATAATCGGAATCTTCTTGTATTTTTTTATGAACTAAATCTATATATTTTTTTACATAAACACCAGCTTCTTCATAATAACCATCAGTAAATTCAGTAATCAATTCTTCAATATTTAAGTCTGGATTCCACAGTAATTTTGCGGTGATGTACGAACGTAATTCGAACAATTCACTTGGATTATTACTGTGCTGTTCAAATACCCATTTTGCGTTATTCCCACTAAAAAACTGAATGTTTGGCTGTAAAGTATGTAAGTTCGGAAATGGTGCTAAAAAATTGGTAAACTTAGTTATATAATCCCAAATTCTTATGTTTTCAGTAATTTGTTTCCAACCTCTTAAATCCTCTGCAAAATCAGTGCATTTTTCTTCAATGGACGCACTTCTATCGCATTCTATACTGCATAAAGTGATTAAAACATTTGGTAAAGGTTTTGTTTTTGAAGGTTTCCTTGTGTATTGGTATGCCAACGTTGAAATTGTTTTATCAGGAAAATTCACTGTAATTTTATTTACAAACTGAATCATTGTACCACTTGGTCCACCTTCATCATCATCAATTTTCTTACAATTTTCACAAGTACAATATTGCGTATTGTCGTTACTACTTACTGAGATTACACTTGCTTCTGGATATTGCTTAAACAACGAAGTCACCGAATCTTTAACAATTTCATAAACCTCATCGTTAGTTAAACACAATTGTGTTGGCAATCTTTTTGAACCTCGTAATGCAAAATATTCTGGATTACTTTTATAAAAAACCATTTCTGGAATAAAATTATTAAATGTGTGAACTCTTGCCGTTGGAACATAATATGGAAACGCTTCATTCGTAACTTTTTGCTTCGCTGCAAATTCAGGATTTTCGTAAAACAATCTTGAATGTACCGTTCGTGTTGTAATATTTGGTGTATAAGAATACTCAATATTTTTATTAATACTAATGCTTTGTAAAATTGGGATTTCTTCAACTATTGGTGAATACCATTCACAATTTAAATACATTTCTAAAAATTCATAAATGGCATTTTGTATAGCTAAATCCGAGCCTCCTGAAATATAAATATCAGCATCATCTGATTTGATAGTTAATCCATTTTCATCTATTGACCCAATTTGAACAAAAAGTTGTTGATTATTTTCAGATTGATTTTCTTCCACAACAATTGGAATTTTAGCTGTTGAAATTTTCTCAATATAATTTTGTAAAACTCTTGAATACTCGTTTACAACTTTTGAAGCATCACTTTTAATCACAATTTCATAATTTGATTCACCATTTGTAACTAATTGCAATTTATTTGAATTATTACAAGAACCAATGAAAAGTGTAATTACTACTACTGTCAATATTTTAATTTTCCTCATAACTTACTTAGTCTAAAATCACTTTTAAGGTTTTTGCATTTACCAAATCATTATGATTTATAAAATAACTTTTGTGCCTTTTACCATTCAACAAAATTTGATGTATATAGCCGTTATTATTCATTTCTTTTTCAATAACCAACTCGCTATTTTTATAATATTTTGAATATAACTGAATGGTAATTTTATCAAATAATGGCTTTGTAATGGTGTATTTTGGTTCGCCAGGCGCAACTGGGTAAATGCCCATCATAGCATAGACAACCCAAGCGGACATAGTTCCTGTATCATCGTTTCCTGGAATTCCATCTGGGGTATTTTTAAAATATTTTTTAACCAATTCCTCAACTAATTTCTGACTTCTCCATTCTTCGCCTTTTACATAATTGAACAAAAACGGATACGCAATATCTGGCTCGTTAGCCATATCAAAATGATTTTCATCAAAAACTCTTTGAAGTTTTTTGGTAAAACCTTTATTTCCTCCCATTAATTTTTTAAGTCCGTAAATATCATGTGGCACCATAAAGGCATATTGCCAAGCATTTCCTTCAATAAAACCAATGTTTTTAGTAAAATTTGCTCCAGACAATGGATCAAATGGTTGGTGCCAATTACCATCTTTAGTTCTTGGCCTTGCAAAGGCCAACTCTTTATCGAATAGTTTTCGATAAGAAATAGATCGGTTTTTAAAACGTTTATAATCTTCCTTAAAACCTAATTCATTCGCTAATAATGCAATAGAATAATCGGCGGCATTGTATTCTTGTGTGGTAGAAACTGAACCGCCATTTTCAGTAGTTAAATAGCCTTTTTCAATGTAATCCTTTAAACCTGGCCTTAACGGATTATCTTCAATTTGGTCTGCACTTTTCAACATTGCTTTGTAGGCTTTTTGAACATCAAAATCTTGAATTCCTTTTAAATAAGTATCAGCAATAACGATACTTGCCGGATCGCCAACCATGGTAAATGTTTCGGTAGAATTTAATTCCCATTTAGGCAGCCAACCATTTTCATCGTACATATCCAACATACTTTTTATCATATCAGATTGCTGCTGAGGATATACTAACGACAATAATTGATGTACATTACGATAGGTATCCCATAAAGAAAAAACGGTATAACGTGTGCCATCAGTTTTTCCAATTTTACCAGTTTTAATTTCAGGGTATTCTCCGTTAAAATCGTTCAATGTATTTGGATGAATTAGTGTATGATACAACGCTGTATAAAAAACTGTTTTATCGTCTTTTGAACCTCCTTCAACTTTAATTCTTGAAAGCAATGTATTCCACTCGTTGTATGTTTCTTTATAAATATCGTTAAAAGTTTTGTTCGTTGTTTCTTGTTCTAAATTTTCACGCGCATTTTCAATACTCACATAACTTACACCAATTTTAACTTCAACAGTTTGAATTTTATCAAATTTATAGCTAAAATAAGTTCCAATACTATCTCCTGCAACCATTTTTGTTGAAGCATCCATCAATCTGGTTTTTCCGTTGTAACCCATCCATTGAGCTTCCACTCCATTGTACATTGTAGTTTTTTTCCAAACTCCAAAATTATCGGCTGGTTTCGAAAATTTAACCACAAAATAAACTGGATATGCAGCTTCTGGACTATTATAACAAAACGAACCTACAGAGCGCATTCCTTCAATTTCAGTTGAAGAAACTATTTGTACCATAGCTCCTTGTTCATTGGTTAAACCCAAACCTAAATTAAGTAAAATATTAGATTCTCCTTTTGGAAAAGTAAACTTACTTACTCCCACTCTTTTTGAAGTTGTAAACTCCGCTTTTACATTGTATTTATCAATTTCTGTGCTGTAATAACCTGCATTTGCAACCTCATTAGAATAGATCGAACCATATTTTAAATGATCGGTTTCTACTTTTCCAGTTGTTGGCATCAACAATAAGACTCCTAAATCTGGGCATCCAACACCACTTAAATTAACTTGACTGAATCCTGTTAAAAAGGTATTTTCATTCACATACGGATTAGACAACCAACGGCTGTCTTTTTCTAACGGTAAATTTTGCGGACCTGCAACATTAAACGGACTGATACTTGCCATTCCTCGCGGTGCAATTGGACCAGGGAATGTTGCTCCATAATTTGAAGTTCCAATAATAGGATTTACATAATCGGCTGGTTCTTGAGCATTAATTTCACTTAATAAGAATACAAATGAAATTAAAAATACATTCCTTAATGGGAAAAACATACATTTATTATTTTATTGATTAACCGCTCCAACTTTTAACGTCCAAGCATATTTTGATGGTAAGTTATTTTGCAATTTTTCAGGAATTTCAACTTTAAACCCTTGGTCTAATCTGGTCCATTTCAATCGCTTTTTTGAACCTAGCATAGTAATCTTAGTTCCTTTTTTAGGCTCAATAGATTTCACAATAATTTCAGATGGAATTTTGTTTTCTCCCTCTTCTGCTAAATAAAATAGAAATACATTTCCGTTTTTGTTTTGAGTCATGCAAATGTTATTTTCTTTAAAAGGAGCAATTGGTTTTGTGTTGTAAATTGCACTATTATTTACCTTCATCCAATTTCCATACTCCTCTAATAAATCACAAGCTCCTTGTTGCCACTCACCTTCTGGACTTGGTGCAATATTCAACAATAAATTACCTCCTTTTGCAACCACATCAATTAACATATGAATCCCTTCTCGCCCACTCATATATGTTGCATTTGGAGTGTAAGACCAACCTCCTCCTGAAATAATACAAGACTCCCAAGGATAAGGCAAGGTTTTTTCTGGTACTCGATTTTCAGGAGTTAAATAATTTTGATTTTTACCATAAACCGCTCTATCAACAACAATCAATCCGGGTTGCTTTTGACGCGCTTTCACCACCAATTCATCCATTTTAATATCCTGATTTACCATTCTGTGTTTTAAATACGCTTCATTATCAGCATTTAAGGTTTTTGTAAACCAATCAATAATTTCTGCTTTTGATGCTTTTGCAACCCAACCTCCATCTAACCATAAGATATCAACGTTACCATAATCGGTCATTAATTCTAAAATTTGATTGTGTGTAAACTCAACAAACTTGTTCCATTTTTCTGGATTTTCCTCAGGAGAATAATTCACATTTCTATCCATTGGCGGATATTTTGGATCCCAATAATATTCCGAATTCCAATCAGGTTTTGAAAAATAAGCACCTGTCCAAAGTCCTTGATTTTGAAATGATTTAAAAATTTCTTTGGTAATATTTGCTTTCGGATTTGTTGAAAAAGGTGTTCCAGCATCTGTTATTTTATAATCGGTATATTTTGAATCGAACATAGAAAACCCATCGTGATGTTTTGTTGTAAACACCACATATTTCATTCCTGCATTTTTGGCAGCAACAGCCCATTTATCTGGATCAAATTTTACAGGATTAAACGTGCTTTTTAGCGCTTCGTACTCTTTTTTATACGTATCATAATCATTCGGATTTGAGCCTTTTGTACGTACACACCAACCATATTCTTCAGGAGAAAGCGACCACGACTCTACAATTCCCCATTGGCTATAAGTTCCCCAGTGCATTAACAATCCGAATTTTTTACCCTGCCATTCATCTAGTTTCTTTAAAACTAAAGGATCAGTTTCCGGCACATAACGTTCATCTTCATGAGCTCCTTGAGAAAATGAGTTTAAGGCTACAAAAAGACTTAAAACAAAAACTAAATTTTTCATTTTCAGGATATTTATTTTTTTGAAGTACTCAATGAATAAGGAACACTTTCATCAGCAGTTCCCCAATTTTTATTAGGCGAATTACTCATATTAAATTGTAAAGTTCCTCCTTTTTGAACAGCATCAAATTTTATAAAAGTATTGTTGTATGATTTTCCATTTAAATCAGCAGATTCAATATAAAAATTACTTTCTGAATTATTTTTTGAAGTAATTTCAAACGTATTTCCATTTTCTAAATGAAGTGTGGCTTTTTTAAACAACGGACTTCCAAAAATATATTCATCCGTTCCCGGAGTTACTGGATAAAAACCTAACGAACTAAAAACATACCAAGCAGATGTTTGCCCATTATCTTCATCTCCACAATAACCATCAGGTGTTGCAGAATACAATTTGGTTAAAACATCGCGTACTTTTTCTTGTGCTTTATAAGGCTGGTTGGCATAATTATACAAGTAAATCATATGCTGTATTGGCTGATTTCCGTGTGCATAATTCCCCATATTTGCAATTTGCATTTCTCTAATTTCGTGAATGGTTTGACCGTAATAAGAATCGTCAAATTTTGGTGGCATTTCGAAAACCTCATCTAATTTTGAAGCAAATTGCTCTTTTCCACCCATTAAACCTATCAATCCTTCAACATCATGAAAAACTGACCACGTATAATGTAAACTATTTCCTTCTGTAAAAGCATCTCCCCATTTTAACGGATTAAATGGTGATTGGAAACTTCCATCTTCGTTTTTACCACGCATCCAATGAGTCTCTGGGTCGAATAAATTTTTATAATTCATAGATTGCTTAAAGTATTTTTCAGCAATCTCAGTTTTCCCTAATTTTTTCGCCATTTTTGCAATGGTAAAATCGGCATAGGCATATTCTAGGGTTCTGGCTGCATTTTCGTTAATCCCTACATTGTACGGCACATACCCCAACCTATTGTAATATTCTAGACCAGCTCTACCCACTGAATTTACAGGTCTTTCATCGGCAACTGTAGCATTTTTAAGCATTGCTTCCAACAAAATTTCCACGTCCATATCTTTAACACCTTTTAAAAAAGCATCTGAAATGATTGGAGCAGAATTTGAACCAATCATACAATCTCTATGGCCTGGGCTAGCCCATTCTGGTAACCAACCCGATTCTTTATAGGTATTAGCCAATCCTTGCATAATTTTTCCGTTAAGTCCTGGATACATCATATTAAAAAATGGAAAAACCGCTCTAAAAGTGTCCCAAAAACCATTGTCGGTAAACATATAACCGGGTAAAACTTCACCGTTATACGGACTGTAATGTACTACTTCATTATCGGCATTAAATTCATAAAATTTTCTTGGAAATAATAACACTCTGTACAAACTAGAATAGAATGTTCTAACATTATCAATATTATCATCTTCAATTTGAATTCTTCCTAGTTCAGTTTCCCAAGCTTGTTTAGCTTTTTCTTTAGTTTGGGTAAAAGTATCAGTACCCATTTCTCTCGTTAAATTCAATTGTGCTTGTTCTGGACTTATAAATGATGAAGCCACTTTTGCGTGAACAGCTTCGCCCTTTTTTGTTTTAAAACCAATGATAGCTCCAACATGTTCTCCTTCACTATTTGTTGAATTTTCTATTAAATTCCAACCATCATTCCACGTATGATTTACTTCAAAATCCTTATCGAATTCGGCTACAAAATAGTTATGGAAATTATCAGGAACACCGCCACTATTATTTCTACAATACCCAATTATTTTACGTTCTTCTGGAATTATTTTCACCATAGAGCCTTTAAAAAAGGCATCTAACATAATAAATGATTGTTCAGATTCTGGAAACGTAAATTTAAAATGAGCTGCTCTTTCTGTTGGAACAACTTCTACAGTAACATCATAATCAGCTAAATAAACCGAATAATGATGTGGTTTTACAGTTTCTGCTTTATGAGAAAACCAAGAAGCACGCTCATCTTCTTGAAATTTTAAATCGCCTGTTGTTGCCATTAACGAAAACGCAGCGTAATCATTAATCCACGGACTTGGTTGATGCGTTTGCTTGATTCCTCTAATTTTATATTCGTCATATTTATAAGTCCAACCATCGCCCATTTTTGAGGTCATTGGCGTCCAAAAATTCATTCCCCATGGCGTCGCGATTGCTGGATACGTATTTCCGTTTGACAAAATATATTCAGAATCTGTTCCCATTAACGGGTTTACATAATCGACTAAACTTATATTTTCATTTACTTCTTTATCAATTTCCTCTTTTTTTTCATTACAAGAGGTCAATAAAATAAAGCTTACAAACAATATCAGTACTTTTTTCATTGTTATTCAATTTTAAATATTTTTAATATATACTTCTAATAGTTTAGATTTTTCACTCGATTTTAATCGGTAGTTTTTAAAGCTAGCTGGCATTAAAACCGTTTCTCCTTTTACTAATTTTTCTTTATTTGACTTGTCATATTCAATGGTAACTTCACCCTCAACACACATATAAATTACGAATGAATCTTTAGTTGAATTATCCATAACAACCTCACCATCAACTACTATTAAATTGGTCGTAAAATAATTACAGTCCACTAATTTTGTAGCTTTATTCAATTCTTTTTCATAAGCTGTATCGTACTTTTCTTGTGCAGCATAATCAATCGTATCTAAAGCTAATTCTGTGTGAAGTTCACGTTCGTTACCTTCGTCATCAACTCTATCCCAATCATAAACCCTGTAAGTAATATCACTTGTCTGCTGAATTTCTGCCAATAAAACTCCAGCACCAATAGCGTGAATTCTGCCGGTTGGAATAAAATACACATCACCTTTTTTAACTTTTTCTACATTTAAAATATCTAAAAGTTTCTTTTCTTCAAGATTGTTTACATACTCTTCCTTAGATGAATTTTTGTTAAACCCAACAATTAAATTTCCCTCTTCTTCAGCCTGCATTACATACCACATTTCGGTTTTACCAAAAGAACTATGACGTGTTTTTGCTAATTCATCATTTGGATGAACTTGAATACTCAACGCTTCTTTTGCATCGATAAATTTTATAAGTAATGGAAAATCATTTCCAAATACTTTATATATTTTTTCTCCTACTAAATCTCCTTTATAAGTTTCTAACAATGTTTTTAAGGAAGTCCCTTTTAAAACCCCATTATTAACGATTGAAACATTATTATTTACATCTGAAATCTCCCAACTTTCACCTATATCGTTTCGGGTAGATTTTTTATTAAAAAGTGCTTTTAATTTTTCTCCGCCCCATATTTTATGTTTTAAAATAGGTTCAAATTTTATTGGATAATTTATATTCATTATAATTTTTTGATTTTTGGACTTATTTTAAATTTAAAGTGATATTCTTTTTCTAAGAGCCTATATTTTTCCATAGGTAACGCACCCCAACTATTTATACTTCCCAAGCCCATTTGTTTATAATCAATTTGAAAATTTGTTAAATCTCTTTCACTTAAATCGGCTGCATTTCTTTGATCTTTTTGAACACCATCATCTAAATCTTCATTTAAATAATGTAAAGTTGTTGTACTAAATAAGGAATCAGATTCAACTTTAATTTCGATATTGTTATTCGAAAGTTTATACCATCGAACTCCTGTTTTATTTCCTGTTTCTTGAGGCCTGATATAAGGGTAATATTGCTCCGATACTGTTTGATTAAAAACACCAACTTGAGAGCTATAATCTCTATCTATATAATTTTCGTGAGGCCCTTTACCGTAATACGAAATAGCATTAAAACTTTTAGGTAAAGTCATTTGCATTCCAAATTTAGGCAACATCGGGATTTCTTTGTCTTTATCGATTTTAATAGACTGACTTACCAACAACTCTCCATCACTGTTGAAATGATATTTTAACTGTAATTTAGAATGTACTTCTGGTAATTCATAAGTAGCTAACACTTGAACACTTCCATCTTTTAAAACTGTATGCTCCCATAATTCCAACATAGGGTTTTCAATAGCTTGTTTCCAATCAGATAGTTTGTTTTGCAATCGAGCGCCCATATCATTATCGTTTGGTGCTCGCCAAAAATTTGGTAAAATTTGAGTTCCTTCTTTTAAAATTTCAACATTTTTATAACGATAAGAATTGATAAAACCTGATTTTATATCAAAAGAAAATTGAGCATCTCCACTTTTAAACACTATGACCTTGTTACTTTTTTCAACAGTTATCTTTGAAGTATTTTTTAATTCTAAATCATTTTCCCACTTACCTTTTAACTTTAATTGCTCCGAAGCTATTTTATAGCCTTTAGGTAAAAAAGGTTCTGCTTCTTTTAAGTGATAATTTACATTTATAAAAGCTTCTTTAAATTCTTTATTTTTTAAATCTATAGGCAATAAATACGCTTTTTCTTGTTGTGGATTTACTTCTAAAACATCGATATTTCCGCTTTCCACTTCCAATCCGTCTAAAATCAAACTCCATTTTAGTTCAACGTTACCTAAATCTTTAAAGAAAAATTCATTAAAAACATTGACAATAACCGATTCTTCATCTTTCAAAGTAGTGTGAATATCCTGATACACATTTTGTACTTCATAAGCATGTGGATTTGGAGTTCTATCTGGAGCAAAAACACCATTGTTTAAAAAATTATTATCACTTGGCATATCTTTTCCAAAATCACCTCCATAAGCAAAAATAATGCTTCCATCGTCTCTTTTTTTATAAATAGATTGGTCGATCATATCCCAAATAAAACCTCCTTGGAAATTATCGTGAGCTCTAATTACATCCCAATAATCTTTAAAGTTCCCCATTGAATTACCCATTGCATGTGCATATTCACATTGAATATAAGGTCTTTTCGGATTTGGATTTTTCAAAATGTATTTTTCCATTCCTTCAGGTGAAGAATACATCGGACTTATAATATCTGAGTTCCAATCAAATCTAACAGTTGCATCCCAACCCAAATTTGCTCTTTCATATTGAACTGGTCTTGAAGTGTCTCGTTCTTTCATCCACAAATAACCTCTATAAAAATTATAACCATTTCCAGCCTCATTTCCCATACTCCAAATAATAATGGAAGGATGGTTTTTATCTCTTTCAACCATTCGCTGCAAACGTTGTAAATGAGCCATTTTCCAATTTGGTTGATTTCCAAGTGTTCTGGCTAAATCATATCCCATTCCGTGCGATTCAATATTTGCTTCATCCACAACATAAATACCATATTTATCGCATAAATCATAAAAATAGGGATCGTTTGGATAATGAGAAGTTCGCACTGCATTGATATTAAATTGTTTCAACACTTTAATATCTTGCTCCATTCGTTCTTTTGAAATTGTTTGCCCAGTAGCTGGATCGGTTTCATGGCGGTTTACTCCTTTTAAATAAATAGGCTGCCCATTTACTAACAACTGTCCATTTATAATTTCAACTTTTCTAAATCCAATTTTTTGAGGAATTACTTCAATAATACTTCCTTTTTTATTTCTAAGAATAAAGTTTACTGCATACAAGTTTGGTGTTTCAGCCGACCATTTTTTAGGGTTATTTACAACAAACTGAATAGCTTTTTTACTTACACTACTATTTACTTCAAAGCTTTTTTGCTGAAGTAAAATGCCCTTATCTTTTAATTGAATTTCAAGAGAATATTTTTCTTTTTTATTAATTTCTGAAAATTCAGTTGTAATATTCAATGTTCCATTTGTATAACTCTCATCTAAATCTGGAATAATCTCAACATCATTTAAATGAACTTTGTTACGAGCATACAAATACGTATCTCTGGTAATTCCGCTCATTCTCCAAAAATCTTGACACTCTAAATAGGCGCCATCACTCCAACGCATTACTTTTAAAACAATACTATTTATTCCTGTTTTTATATAATTATTCAGCTTAAATTCTTGCGGCAACTTACCATCTTCCCCATAACCAACATATACTCCATTTATCCACACTTTTAAATTGGATTTTGCAGCACCTACATGTAAAAATATATCTTTCCCATTCCAATTTTCATCAATTGTAATTTGTCTTCTATAAACTCCAACAGGATTGTGTTCAATAGGTACTTGTGGTGGATTAATTTCAATTAAAGGTTCAAATTCATACGAAGTATTTACATAAATTGGAGTCCCATAACCATTCATTTCCCAATTTGCAGGAATTTTAAAATTATCCCATTCTGAATCATCAAACGTACTTTTTTCAAACTCTTTTGGAACATCCGACGGACTTTCAACCCATTTAAATTTCCACAAACCATTTAAATTCAAATAATTTTTTGAATTTTCCCATTTTTCACTTTTTGCTATTTGCTCATTTTCATAAACAAAATAGGAAGCACGCATAGGCTCTCTATTTTCTTCATTTATTTTTTCGTTTAGCCAAAATGGAGTCTTTTCTTGACTATTTAAAATTGATATATAAAAAATAAAACATAAAATAATTAGTAATTGTTTTTTCATTTTATTGCTCTAAATTAGATTCATAATTAAAACTCTTCTTTAATAAATGCTTTAGTTATATACTTTTGAACTTGATGCCATGGTATTTTTTGAATTTTTATTTGGGGTATTTTCCATTGTAAAAACCAATATTCCACCATTCATAATTTCATTGTGTGTTATGTAATTTCGTTCAATTACATTTCCGTTTAATTCAATACTTTGAATATACTTATTTTCAGAACTATTATTTTTGGTTTCGACTGTAAATGTTTTGCCGTTTTCTAAATTTAGAGTTGCAGAATTTATAATTGGCGAACCAAAAGCATAAACTCCTTGAGCTGGATTTACAGGATAAAAACCTAATGCGCTAAACACATACCAAGACGACATTTGACCGCAATCTTCGTTTCCGCAATGTCCGTTTGGTTCATTTTTATATTGTGTTTCTAAAATTTTACGCACCAATTCTTGCGTTTTCCAAGGTTTATCGATGTAATTGTACAAATAGGCTACGTGATGGCTAGGCTCGTTTCCATGCGCGTATTGACCAATCATACCCGTACTAAAAATTGGTAATTTATCTTCTGGCAAAGAATTGAGCGAAAACATGGTGTTTAATTTCTTTTCAAACAACTCATTTCCACCAATAATTTCTGCTAATCCTTCTACATTATGTTGTACAGACCAGAAGTACTGCCACGCATTACTTTCACAAAAATAAGGAGAATACTCTTTAGGAATAAATGCTGTTACAAATTCACCATTTTTTAATTTCGGACGCATAAATGTACTTTGCATATCATATACATTTCTCCAATTTTCTGAACGTTTTAAAAACTCATTATAATCTTCAGTTTTACCTAAAGCCTTCGCAAATTGTGCAATACACCAATCGTCGTACGCATATTCTAAAGTTTTTGAAACAGACCAATTTTCGTGATGTTCATCAACAGGAATATAACCTAACTCCATATATTCATCAATTTGCCTAGAATTATCTGTTGCACTTGCAATACAAGCTTCATAAGCCAAGTTATCATCAAAATTAATTCCTTTAAAATAAGCATCCACAATAACAGAAACTGCGTGATAACCAATCATCATATTGGTTTCGTTTCCTTGCATAGACCAAACTGGCAACAAACCGGTTTCGTTATAATGTGCCAATAAAGAATTTACCATATCCGAAGTTCTTTCTGAATGTAAAATGGTGTATAACGGATGCGCTGCTCTGTACGTATCCCAAAGTGAAAACGTATCGTATCTGTTAAAACCTTCTGCTTTTTCAATGTTACCATTTGCTCCTTTATAATTTGAATTATGATCGCTTAACAAAGTTGGAGCCAACATAGATTGATACAACATTGTATAAAAAATAGGCTTTGTTGTAGCATCTGCAGTTGAAATTTTAATTTTTTGAAGTTCCTTTTCCCATTTTTCTTCAGCTTGGTTTTTAATTTCATCGAAACCAAAATCTAAGGATTCAAAAGCTAAAGATTTATGTGCTCCTGCTATATTTGCTGAAGAAATTCCTGTTTTTAAAATAATTTGCTCAGCTTCTTCAGTTTTATAATTTAAAATGATTTTTGTATTTTTATGTGTAACTGGAGAAGTTGTTAATGAATCATTTTTAAATAGTTGATACGACTCAAAAGGTTTAGAAACTTTAATTACAAAATACACGCGTTGGTCTTTTGCCCAACCTGTAGATTTTCTGTAACCTTCAATAGTTGTCTCATCAATTACATTAATATAAGTTTCTGTTGGACTGTCCCAATTTAATGCATACCCTAAATCAATATGAATTTGAGTGTTATCGTCTTTTGGAAATGTATATCTATGAATTCCTGTTCTTTCGGTAGCCGTTAATTCTGCTTTAATTTCATAATCTAACAAATCAACGGAATAATAACCCGGCGAAGCAGTTTCCTTTTCGTGAGAAAAACTAGAAAAAGGTTTAAAACTGTTGGCTTCTATCCTTTTCGAAAATTTGCTATTAGTAGGCATTACTAAAATATCGTACAAATCTCCTGCCCCAGTTCCTGTTAAATGCAAATGTGAAAACCCCGAAATAATGGAATCTTGGTAATAATAACCTGCAATTCTATCCCAACCTGGAATGCCAATATCTGGACTCAATTGTACCATTCCGAAAGGTACAGTTGCCCCTGGATACGTATTTCCTGGCCCATCGGTTCCGATAAACGGATTTACATAATTTATTAATTTACCCGACTTAATTTCAGTTGTTGTACAACTAATAATGAGCCCGATAAATACGATACAAATCAGTCCAAAATGCTTCATAAAATATTACTTCAAACTTTCTTTGGTTTCTTTAATTGCTTTTAAATACTCAGGTTTTATAGCTGGACCATCGAAAAAAGTGATTCCTTTTGCCCCGTTTTCTTTTGCCAAAACTATGGCTTGTTTAAACTCCTCTACCGATTTAAAATCTGGCATATAAATACCAGTATTTATTCCAATTCCTTTGTCTTTAACATCTTCAACACCTTGCTTGGTAGCAAAACCAATCCAATCTACTTCTTCATTGTAAAAACCGTGATAAATCATTGGATATACTTCATTAATTGTCCATTTATCCCAACGTTGACGCACCATATGATCTGCCATTTCTGGATAAGGAAAAACTGCTGCTGTTAAATTTTTGTTGTATTTATGAACAATATTATACGCATCATTCACCACTTTTCTAACAGCATTTAAACGAAATTGTTTCCATTCCATATCAATATCTGTATTTTTAATATCTCTTAGATCTTTATGGTGGATTTTTTCAAATTCACTTACACAAACATCACAATAACAAAAATCGAATTCTGGTAATTCTTCATCTTGAACTAAATCGTATTTTGGTAACAAACCAATTGGTAAAAATATATCTGAAAAACGAATGTAATCTAAATGCACACTTTCAATTCCATCTACTTTAGCCAAGCCTTCAACCAAACCTAGAACGTGGTTACGAGATGCTTCTCTAGTTGGGCACAACCATTGGTAATAACTAACATATGGACGTGTATCAAAACACGATTTTCCTTCTCTGCTAACAGCATACCATTCTGGATTTTTTAAAGCAATAGTGTCCCCAGGACGGTTCATTGCCATAATCCATGCATGTACTTTTAAGCCTTTTTCATTTGCAATTGGTGTGATTCTTTTTAACAACTCTGGATCGGTTCCTGTGTTGATTAAAACCTCATCGATACCAACAGATTTATACTTTTCAAATTCTTGTGCATACTCTTCGTTTGATTTTTTAGCATTTGCAGTAGTCCAAACTCCAAATTCAAAAAAGTTTTCTGTTGTTGCGCTTTCAGAAATTGCTGTCGTATCTTTTTTTTCTTCTTTGGTTTCACAAGAAAAAATACTTAGTAACACTGCAAAAAATAATAATTTATATATTTTCATAATGGATTTAGTTTGAAATTATTTTACCGTTTTCTTTAATAATTAATGCTTGGTTTGTAAAAGGGCTTTTTACAGAAATATTATAACCTGTTGCGTGATTTTCCAATGTAGGCTGCAAAGTTTTATGATTTACAATGATAGCTTTTGACGTTAAACTATCTATAGTGGTTGCCCAATTTTTATATTTTTTAAAATATGTTTTTTGTGCTTTGTACAAATTGTACAATTCTTCTTTTACGCTATCATCTTGCGGAATGGTAAACGTATCTTTTTCTCCCACATTTTTTGATGAAAAATAGACATAACCCCATTTTTCAGGTTCATGCATATTTATAACACCTTGTGGCGACCACACCCAATTGTATTCGTGTAATAACTTTCCTTCAGCGTCTTTTTTTCGTTGATATTCCCCATCTTCTAATTGAAAATCCCAATTAACTCTTGAAAAATTTACTCTCCAATGTTTATTTTTAGGAATATTTTTTTCGAAATAAGAAGTTTTATAAGCTTTCCAAGGAATTGCCAATTCCAACGTCCAACCTTTATCTGTATCATTTGGATTATTTAAAGTTCCATCAACTTTTACAGCCGATTTTAATCCAGTTAACGTCCAATCGTTTAAAGCTGCATATCCAATTTCTCTATATGGTTTGGTAATGAGCAAATCCCATATTGTATTAAGGGCATTTACTTCCAACTCATAATAATTAAACGTATCACCATCAGGATCTATAAAAACTTCAAAATCGTTATTATGAAAAATAATAGCATCGCGTTCTGTAATATCTGCCCAAACGTGTGGCTCTTCCATTCTAGCTAAAATATAAAAGTAGGTTTCATCCCACATCATTTTAACTTGTGTTTTGTATGTTGGTTCTTTTACACCTTCAATATCAATAAAAGTAGTTGACCATTCTGCTTTATTCCAAGAAGATTCTGTCGCTTCTCCATCTATATTTATAGCTTCTGAAGTTTTGTAAGCTATATAACTTCTAGGAATATTATTTGTTGATTGTGCACAACTAACTACTGAAAATAAACACAATGCAATAACTAATTTAGTTAACTTCATATCTATAATTTTATAAACTATTCTCTTTTGTGTATTGAATAACCTCGCTTAATTTTCCAAAAGCCAAAGCAACAACTGTATCGGCTGCACCATAATATATTGCCAACTTATCGCCCTTTAAATCGTGCAAAGCAGCACAAGGAAACACTACATTTGGAACATCTCCAACTTGCTCATAATTTACGTGTGGGCCTAATAAATAAGGCTGCGTTCTGTATTTTACCTTATCTGGCTGATTTTCATCTAAAATAGCTGCACCCATGGCATATCGAAATCCGTTACACGTATTTATAACACCGTGGTACAACATTAACCAACCTTCATTGGTTAAAATAGGAATTGGACCTGCTCCAATTTTTGTACATTGCCAAGCGCTGTCTTCAAAGGGAGTCGCTTTCATAACACAACGATGCTCTCCCCAATATTTCATGTCTGGACTGTAACTGATATAAATATCTCCAAAAGGTGTGTGTCCGTTATCGCTTGGGCGACTTAACATGGCATATTTTCCATTTATTTTTTGTGGAAATAATACGCCGTTTCTATTAAAAGGTAGAAATGCATTTTCACATTGAAAAAACTCAATAAAATCAAAAGTATATGCGATTCCAATCGTTGGTCCATGATAACCATTACACCAAGTAATCCAATATCGGTCTTCAATAAAAACAACACGCGGATCGTATTTATAGTCAGAATCGATCATTTCAGTATTACCCGCTTGCATTTCAATTGGCTCGTGATTGATGTCCCAATCGATCCCATTTTTACTGAAACCAGCAAAAATATTCATCTGTACAGCTTTATTATCACATCTAAAGACACCTGCAAAACCGTCTTTATATGAAACCACTGCACTATTAAAAATACTATTTGACGTTGGTATTTGATCTCTTTTAATAATTGGGTTTTCAGAATATCTCCAAATTACATCGTTGCTATTTGCTGGTTTATCTTGCCAAGGAATTGTACTCACTTTATATATATATTTTAGTTTGGTAACTTTCTTACTTTATCTAACCACGTAAATTTCAGAATTATAGATGTAATTACAAAAACAATCAATGAAATCCACATTTTTGGGTAATCTCTTATCATTAAGTAAATTGGCAACACTATCATACTTGACTGCCAAATTATACCTATAACACTATTTCCCATGTCAAGCCAAAAATCGGTATTCTTTTCAGCTGTTTTATCTTCTTTTTTCAACTCATACAAAACAGGCTTCCAAAATCCCCAAGGGCGTACGTCTCTATAAAAAGATTTAAGTACATCCATATTTGTTGGTTCGCTAAAGTAAGTTCCTAAAAAAGATCCTAAAATTGATACTATAAATATAATTGGGAATAAGTAAATTGCATGTAAATGAGATAATTCATAAAGTATGGAATCTTCTAAAAAATTAGCTTTATTCTGGTCTAATAAAAATTGAAGACTTGCAATAATTAATCCAGCTAACATTCCCCAAAAATAGCCCCAACCATTAAATCGCCACCAAATCCACTTTAAAAAATTTGCCGCAACGTACCCACCAAAAAGAGCACTGGTAATCCAAAGAGTTAATGAGTTAATTGAATCTGCAAAAAAGCCCATAAACACACCTAAAGCAACCACCAAAAATGATGCAATGTGACTTGCTTTTATATAATGTTTATCTGTTGCTTCTGGTTTAAAATATTTTTTATAAATATCATTTACCATATAAGCGGGCCCTGCATTTACAAAAGCAGAAAAGGTACTCATAAAAGCGGCTAACAATCCAGCTAATAACAATCCCTTTATTCCAACAGGTACATGGAAATTAATAACTTTTGGTAGTAAAATCTCTAGATCTCCACCTTCGAGCAATGGATTTATACTCATTTCTGGAGCTAAAGTAACCAATGCAATTACTACTATTCCTGCAATTAATAAATACCTAGGAATGAATAATATCAAATTAGTAAACCCACTCATATAGGCAGCTTCTTTTACCGTTTTTGTTGATAGAATTCGTTGTAAATCGTAACTTGGAGTTGGACCAGCAATACTCGCAAAGAAACCTTTAAATAAGGTCATTCCAATAAGTGCACCGAACATTTTATAACCTTCAGAATCTATTAAATTGTTAAATGCTGTATATTTTTCACTCCAATGTGTTTCTAACTCCCAACCAAAAAAGACGTTTCGCCATTCATTAGAAATCACTGAATTTATTTCAACATCCGTAAAAGTAAAAAAAGCATATCCTGCAACTAATATTCCAGCTATTACCATAATTCCATATTGCAATACTTCAGTAGCAACTACCGAAAACATTCCACCTTTAACAGTGTAAATAGTTGTTAAAAATATGATCGTTAAAGCATATGATTGTTCTGAACTTAACAAAATAGCATCTCCAATTTGTAAGGTTAAATCCCAAGGAAGAATAATGGTCATAAACTTTCCAACACCTTCAAAAAAGTATGCGATAAAACCAACAGCTGCAACTATTGCAAAAACCGCAACAATTATGTGTGAAGCTCTACCAGCTTTATTATCTCCAAAACGAGTTAATATCCATTCAGAACCTGTCATAATATTTGATCTCCTTATCCAAACAGCTAAAAACATCATTACAAAAATCTGATTCCATATTGGCCAAAGCCACATGAACATAAAACTCTTTACGCCATACAAAAAAAGAATTCCTACCATCCAAGCTGTTCCAGAAACATCGAACATCCCAGAGCCATTACTTAATCCTAAATAATACCATTTAATATTATTCCCTCCTAAGAAATAGGATTTCAAGCCTTTTGATGCTTTTTTTGAAACCCAAATCCCTACAAAGAGCGTAAGTAAAATATAAACTGCAATTATTGATACATCAATTATATCCATTTTTTAAACTCTTAGTTGTTGATTCCCCAATTTTTGTTTGGTTTGTTTCCCATAACAAATTTAAGTGTACCTCCTTGACTTATTTCATTATGACTTATTGAAGTTCTATTGAAATCTTTCCCGTTTAAGGTTGCGGATTGAATGTATATGCTTTCCTCAGATACATTCTCAGCTTCAATTGTGAACTTAATATTTTCTGAAATTTTAATAGTCGAAGATTTAAACAATGGACTTCCGATTTGATACTCTCCAGAAGCCGGACTGTAAGGATACAACCCCAAAGCGCTAAATACATACCACGCTGACATTTGACCGCAATCTTCATTACCACTTAATCCGTCTGGTGTTGTATTGTACTGCGTTTTTAATATTTCTCTTACCCAATATTGGGTTTTCCAAGGTTTGTTTGCAAAATTATACATATATGCTATATGATGACTCGGCTCATTACCGTGCGCATACTGACCTATTAAACCAGAAATATCTGATGATATATTATCACCTGTTATTTCAGAAGATTCTGTAAAAAGTTGCTCTAACATAGTCGTAAACTTTTCATCACCTCCATGTAATTTTATTAGGTTTTCAACATCGTGTAACACAAACCAACTGTGTTGCCAAGCATTTCCTTCAGTATATTCTGCACCCACTCTATGTGCTGAATACTTAGGGTCGAACGGCTCTTTCCAAGTAGTCCCAGCTTCATTTTTTCCACGCATAAAACCAGATTCAGCATCAAATAAATACTCGTAAGCCTTTGAACGCTTCATAAAATAATTATAATCATCTTCCTTCCCTAATTCTTTTGCTATTTGTGCAACACACCAATCGTTATAAGCATATTCTAAAGTGATAGTTACCGATTCATCTAATAAATTATGTGGCACATAACCATATTTTTTATAATGATTCAAGCCTCTCTCATCTTGCATCATTGTAACTTTCATAGCTTCGTATGCTTTTTCAATATCAAATCCTTTTATGCCTTTTATATATGCTTCAGCAATAACTGGAATCGAATGATATCCTGTCATAGTATTAGTTTCATTTCCGTACAAAGTCCAAACTGGTAATATTTTGTTCGTTTGGTAATATTCCAACATTGTGTTGATAATATCCGCTATTTTATCTTGAGCTGTAAATGTTAATAATGGGTGTTCAGCTCTAAAAGTATCCCATAAAGACAATGTAGAATATGCCGTGTAATTTTCAGCTTTTACAATTTCGTCGTTTTCTTTTCTGAAATCTCCATTAATATCACTAAAGGTTACAGGTGCAACTTGAGTATGATAAAGTGCTGTATAAAAAGTAGTTTTTAAATCTTCATTATCAGATTCAATAGTAATAGTAGACAAATTTTTATTCCAAGTTTCAGCAGCTTCATTTTTAACAGTTTCAAAACTAGTTTCTTCATTAGATAAATTATCTAAAGTATTCTCCTCACTTACTGAAGATACCGCAACTCTTACTAATAGTTCATTGCTGTTTTCTGTTTTGAAAAATAGCTGTGCATATGATTTTTCGCCTTCAACAAAATCTACATCTGTTTTATAACTACCATCATTAACAAGTTCGTATTTCACTATTGGTTTTGAAAACTTTGCTACAAAAAATACTTTTTGATTTTTTGCCCAGCCTTTACTATGTCTAAATCCTGAAATAGTTTTTTCATCAATAATTTTAATACTTGAAGCAGTTGCTTTATCCCAATTAATAGCGAAACCTAAATCTACAATCACTGATGGAGAATCGTTTTCTGCAAAAGTATACTTGTGATAAGCTGTCCTTAAATTTGATGTTAATTCAGCCTTAATATTAAAATCTTTTAATTGAACACTGTAATATCCTGGTGAAGCATTTTCTTCATTATGACTGTATAATGATTTAAACGGAATATCGTCTCTCGTTTTAACTTCCGTACTTAAATCTACTTTTTTGTTTATTGGCATAAACCTAATATCTGCTAAATCTCCAATTCCAGTACCGCTTAAATGTAAATGACTAAAACCAATGGCAATTGAATCTGTGTAATGATACCCCGAACACCAATCCCAACTAGAAATCCCATTATCAGGACTCACTTGTAGCATTCCAAATGGCACTGTAGCACCTGGATAGGTATGTCCGTGGCCACCAGTTCCTATAAATGGATCAACAAATTTTGTGAGATTTATTTTGGGAGTTATTTTAGTTTCAGGTTGTGAGTCTTTACAAGAAAAAATATTTATTGCGATTCCTATTAAAAAAAGTAATTTAAGTTGCTTGAAATTTCTCATGTTTGAAAGTTTTACTTTTGCCGTTTCAATTTAATTATAAATATTGCTTAATTTCGTGATTTATAAAAAAAATTTAGACGTATTGCGCCAAAACAAGGTTGAACATTAAAAAAGAATAACCCCATGTCGTTAATACATCAAAAATATAAATCTCAAAAAATTAAAGAGATAACATTAAAACATCACCTCATTTTTTGGTGTATTTATTTTATTTTTAACACACTACGCTGGGGAAGTTATTTCGATGATTATTTATATTCATTAAAAACAAATCTTATTGGTTTTCCAATTCACATGACTTTAAGTTATTTAAACATTTATGTGTTTATGCCAAAATTTGTGTTTAAACGAAAATACTTAACCTATGTTGGTCTTTTAGTATTGTCACTTTTTGTAATGCTAGTCGTTAAATTTAATTTAACCTATTATTTGGTTAGTGAAAATGTTTGGCCTGAAGGCACCGAAGTTATTAGCAAACTAACATTCAACTACTCTATAGATATGATGATAGGGGAATTGTATGTAATAACTTTTGTTACCGCCATTAAAATTACGATGGATTGGCTAAAAGAACATAAGAGAGTTACCGATTTAGAAAAAGCCAAATTAGAAACTGAATTATTATTTTTGCGAACACAAATTTCACCACATTTCTTTTTTAATACACTTAACAACATTTATTCATTGTCTTTAGAAAATTCTAAAAAAACGCCTAAAATTATTCTGAAACTTTCAGAATTAATGCGTTACTTTTTATATGACACAAAAAAACAAAACAGAGTTTAGAAAAAGAAATTATTAGCATCCAAAATTATTTAGACTTAGAACGGATTCGGTTCGATGAAAAACTAGAAGTAAATATGAATATTTCTGGAGACATTAACAATAAAAAAATTGCACCTATGCTTTTACTTTCATTTATTGAAAATGCCTTTAAACACGGTGCTAATAAAAACATTGGGAAAATAAAAATTGACATTGATTTTACAGTAAAAAATGACTTTCTACATTTTAAAATATCAAACCCAATTCCCGCAAAACAACATCATTCACAACAAGAGAATTATAGTGGAGGAATAGGATTAGAAAACGTAAAAAAAAGATTAGCTTTGGGCTATAAAAAGAACGAATACAATTTAAAAAATGAAGAGAAAAAGGATTTATTTATAGTGAATCTTAGGATTAAATTAAAATGAAAATTACTTGCTTAATAATTGATGATGAACCCTTAGCTATAAATGTTATTAAAAACCATTTAAATCAATTAAATGATTTTGAAATAAAAAATACATTTACAAATGGAATTGATGCTCTAGGCTTTTTAAAAGAAAATGCCGTTGACCTTATTTTCTTAGACATAAATATGCCTTTATTAGATGGACTAAATCTTATTAAAAACTTAGAAAAAAACCTCTTGTTGTTATTACTACGGCACATACAGAATTTGCAGTTGAAGCTTATGAATTAGATTTATTGGATTATTTGGTTAAACCTATTTCTTTTCCAAGATTTCTTAAAACCGCAAATAAAATTAGAAAAATTAATACACTTCAGAACTCTCCTCGTCAACAAACGATTCCTAACAAACCTTACATTTTTATTAAAATTGACAAAAAGAAAATGAAGAAAGTATTTTTAGCCGAAATATTAGTTATTGAGAGCTTAAAAGATTATTTAAAAATAACGACTACGACAAACAGGTATATCATTCATCAAACCTTATTTAGTTTTACCGAACAATTACCTCAAAACAAATTTATGCAAATTCATAGGTCATATACTATTGCAGTTGATAAAATTGATACTATTGAAGGCAACAGTGTCGAAATTGCAGGTATCAGGTATCCTTTTGGAAGAACCTATGTTTGGATATGCAAATAAAAGTTACAGTTTAAGTTAAGCAGCATTTTTGTAAATTCTATTTTGGTTATTAAATTCTTCTATCGTTTTGTAATTTAAAG
>Ga0209121_10000925_pt1 | contig 31342 bp, 25 predicted proteins | sample Cruoilmetagenom3_FD_187292 | JGI IMG/M metagenome (GOLD analysis project Ga0209121, IMG submission 187292) | Oil polluted marine microbial communities from Coal Oil Point, Santa Barbara, California, USA - Sample 3 (SPAdes) (version 2) | ecosystem: Environmental > Aquatic > Marine > Oil seeps ...
TTTATTATAGGTAAAGGAGATAACATTCGGATAGCCAGCCTGAAGGAAGGGTTTTTCATAGACAAGTATCCCGTGACCAATGCCCAATTCTGCGCATTCCTCAATGAGCGCGGCAATCAGCAAGAAGGCGGCAAGGAGTGGATTGATCTGGAAGGGAGCTACGAAGACGAGAGATGTCGAATAAGGAAGGATGGCGATCGCTTTGCGGTTGAGTCCGGCTTTGAGGATCATCCGGTTATCTATGTCACCTGGTATGGGGCGAGGGCGTAAGCCCAGTGGGCCGGAAAGAGATTGCCGGCAGAAAAAGAATGGGAGAATGCAGCCAGGGGGATAGATGGGCGTGTTTATCCGTGGGGAAACGAGTTTGATAAGGAGAAGTGCAATACAACTGAATCAAAAATCGGCCATACCACGCCAGTGAAAAAATATCAGGAAGGCCGCAGTCCTTATGGCTGCTTGGACATGGCGGGAAATGTCTGGGAATGGACTGATAGTCGGTACGATGAAAAAAAGGAAAGTGCGATACTGCGGGGCGGTTCGTGGAACTACTTCCGGTTCATCGCCCGCTGTGCAAACCGCTTCAGGATCAACCGGGGGAGCAAGGGCGACAGCACCGGATTCCGTTGCGCCAAGACTTTATAATTCTTTGCACTTTTAGCCTTTTACCCTTTGCCGCTGGAGGCGGCATCACCATGAAAAGCAAGTCTATGGAAGATTTTGAAACGGCCGAACACAAGGCCAAGATTACGATTTCAAAAAAGATTAAGAGGCTTCGTCCCGTGGTTAAAAATATTGTAAACAACTGGCAACAATAGAACCTATACGATTCATAAAAATATCACCGGATTTTCTGCAAGCTTCCAGCGAAGCAACCAAAGGCCGGATAAAAACTCCTATTACAAAACCCGGACACCCCACCGCCATTGGCGTGGCCTTGATCCTTGATCTTGACTATAAAGATATCCAGTTTTTTGAAATGAATTCTGCTATAAAGAGATATGGAGGAAAGATGGTTGACGCTGTATTGAAAGATTTACCAAAAGCGTGGACGGATCTGGGGAGTTAGCTTAATAGTTTAACATCATTCTCTTTTGTAAATTTTTCACCTCGCTTGATGGCCTTCGAGACTGAAAGCCGGGATATACCGAGATACCGGACCAATTCCTTCCCGTTGATTGAACACATAAGCCCCATTACCTGGGACAATGTCATATTTTATGGTGAATATGTCATCGATGAAAGTCTTGTCAGGTTGTAATTAAAATTCCTTAGTGTCTATTTATGGGTGAATGTTCGTGGTACTCTAGTAAACAGGTTATTCGTCCGATGAAATAATATAGGACTACAGGGACCCAAGTTGAGCGTTTAGCTGTTAGCCATTAGCGTTTAGCTTTGAAAAATCAGGGCATTGCATTAATTAAAAAAAAGTTTGTAATAGCAAAACATCCTGTAATCATTAAGCTAATAGCTAACCGCTAAAGGCTAATCGCTAAATTTAGGTTAAATGGAGACGCAGGCAGGCCAATGAAAGATAGCTTTGTAGAGCACCTTAACGAGAAAGTCATGTTGGGAGATGGCGCCTTTGGGACCTATCTCTTTGAAAAAGGTGTAGACCTCTCAAAGAATACTGATTTGCTTAACATCAGCGATCCGGACCTGGTCTATTCCATTCATGAGGAATACATTCGGGCCGGAAGCGAACTCATTGAGACCAATACATTTGGGGCCAATCGTTTCAAAATGCTCAGGGTCGGCCGGGAGCAAAGGGTGCGAGAAATTAACCTTAAGGGAGCTGAGCTTGCGTGTCGGGCTGCAGGGCATGAGATTTTTGTGGGCGGATCAATCGGCCCGACAGGTGTAAATTTTCCACTTGAGAGTGGTGAGATTGAGTCCGGCACAGTACAGGAGGCCTTTGTTGAACAGATGACTGCCTTGCTGGAAGGCGGGGTGGATCTGTTCATTCTTGAGACCTTTACCTACCTGGACGAGCTGCTTTTGGCCATTGAGACGGCCAAAAAAATTGCGATCGAGATCCCGATTGTAGCCCAGATGGTCTACCCGTTCCACGGGCGGACAGCCATCGGCCTGGACGCCTTGGATTGTGGCAGGGCGGCAGCCGCTGCAGGGGCCACAGTCGTTGGTACCAATTGCGGACGGGGAGTCAAGGCTATGCTCTCAGCAGTTAAGCGGCTGTCTCTCCTCAAAGATGAGGTTTTTCTTTCAGCGTTTCCCAATGCCGGACTCCCTGAGATCGTGGAACATCGCATGGTGTATTCAACACCGCCGGCCTATATGGCCGACAAAGTGGCTGAAATGGTCAAGTTCGGAGTCCGGTTGATTGGCGGGTGCTGCGGTACTACACCGGCCCATATCCATGAATTCAGAAAGCACCTCCACCTCAAGAGACACAAGGCCACACGGGTTGTAACCAGCGTGGAGAAATCCTCTGATTTGCCCGAAGACAGAAAGGACTCCATTGGCAGGGGCGGAATGATCGAGAGCCTGAGATCCGACCGCATCCCTGTGCTTGTGGAAGTAGATCCTCCCAGGCATCTGGATGTAGAGGGAGTTCTTGCCGGAGCACGGGCCTTAGCCGAGGCGGGCGCCGATGCCATTACTCTCGCCGAACACCCCCTGGCCGTTCTCAGGGCGGACAATCTGTCCCTTGCACACAGAATACGGGAGGAGACAGGGATACAGACAGTGCTTCATCTGACCTGCAGGGATCGGAATATCTTGGGTCTTCAGGCACAGATTATGGGAGCTCATGTCCTTGGATTAGAGGCCATCTTGGCTGTCACTGGAGATCCTGCCACCTCCACGGATCAGCCCGGTGTGAGCGGAGTATTCGATGTCCGCTCCTTCGGCCTGGTGCAAATGATAGATCAGTTCAACCGCGGACTGAACATGGCGGGGGCCTCAATGAAAAAGCGGACCAATTTTTCTATTGGTGTGGCCTTCAGCTATCGCCATGTCAATCCTGATCTCCAGATCAGCAGACTGGAACGAAAGGCCGATCTGGGTGCACATTTTGTCATGACACAGCCAATTTTTGATCGAGATGCCGTAGAGACCATGATGGAACGGACGCAACACCTGGACCTCTTGGTTTTCACAGGTATCTTTCCCCTCGTATCTGCCAGGAATGCGGATTTCCTGCACAACGAAATCCCAGGCATTTCAATTCCCAGGGAGATTCGAGAACATCTGTGGAAGTATGAAAAGGTCGAAGACCAACGAAAGGCGGCCCTGGACCTAACCAGAAAGCTGATTGCCGACATCACTCCTTTCGCTAATGGACTTTATTTAATAAGTCCTCTCAATAAGTGGGAGATTCCGTTAATGCTGGTACAAGAAGTCAGAGCCTCCGGGCACTGACGCAGGTCAATATCACAACGGGCATGGGGTCTGATACTTCACCTCTGATTTCACTGATCCAACGGACTGTCAGGCACAAGGAGCTTTTTGAACCAGGGGCCAAGATAGTAGTGGCTGTTTCAGGCGGGCCGGATTCGGTCTGTCTGCTGCACATTCTGTATTTATTGAGTAGCCAGTGGGAGCTGGGCCTTGAGGTGGCTCACTTTGAGCACGGCCTCAGGGGCCGGGAATCCAGAGACGATGCCCGTTTTGTTGAGAAACTGTCCAATGATTTTGGACTCGGTTTCTCCATTGAACATGGCAATGTCAGTGCCTTTGCCGACAGAGAGGGCATAGGAATTCAGGAAGCTGCCCGGATCCTCAGATACGATTTTCTGGAACGTGTACGTGCCGATACTGAGAGCACGTATATTACCACAGCGCATACTGCTGACGACCAGGCAGAGGAAGTACTGCTGCGGTTGATCAGAGGTGCAGGCCTTCCGGGACTCAGCGGAATCCCATGGGTGAGAGATAACTACATAGTCCGTCCGCTCCTGGGTGTAACCAGGCAGCAGATCATGGGCCATCTTAAAGTCCATGACATCCCATTCGTAATAGATCAGTCTAATAATAGCAGGGCATATCTGCGCAATCGCATTCGCAAAGACCTCCTCCCACTTCTGGCTGAGGATTTCAACCCCGCCATTGTGCGTACTGTTAATCGCACGGCAGAGATGCTGGCAGAAGATCATCAGTTGTTAGAGAAGATAGCAGAAAAGGCATATAAGGATTCATTGTCATCCCCTTCCCGGGAGGGAGAACTGGCCTTCAGTGTAAAAAAGGTTAAGGAGCATCCAGGGCCGATTCGCCGCAGGATTTACAGAATGGCCCTGAGGAATTTAAGACTATTCAGCGGCAGGGTGAGAGCCGGCCATCTCTTGGGGATGGATAAGTTGGTTACTACCTGTAAAGATCCTTGCGCCTCATGCAGGCTGCCCGGAGGTGCTGTAGCCTTTAGAAGATATGAAGAGCTGTTTATTTCCTCTTCCGGCCCGGAAGAACTGATTTTAGATTCAAATGGCAAGAGTTGTTCTATAAGCGTTACCGGACTTGGACGTTGGCCTGCCCCTTGTGGAAAGGGATACGTGGAGATTTCCATCTCAAATGTTACAAGTGACTTCAGGTCCCGAAATCGAAAGGAGTATTTCCGGCCACTATGGTTGAATCCTGAGGCCGTTAAGTTTCCTCTGGATCTCAGGACAAGAAGGCCTGGGGAAATTTTTTGGCCCCTGGGCGCCCCAGCACCTTTTAAGCTCAAGAAATTCCTGATCTCAAGCAAAATTCCCCGTGGGGTCAGAGGCTCTTTGCCATTACTCACCAGCGGCAAGGAAGTAGTGGCAGTAGTGGGGGTTGAAGTCTCCCACCCCTATAGGCTCGTTCAAACAAGCGGAAAAGCGCTTTCACTTCAGTGGATAAAGTAAAATAATTATTGTATTCAATTCGTTATTTTGATTTATTATGTATTTTGATTTATGTTTAAAAAATAGTAACTATTCAGGTGGATAGGCTGAAGGCTGAAGACTGTTAGGAAAAACGCATTTTAAAGCCGTGTTTGGTGCAAGAAACAGATATTTCAGCCAAAGTACGGCAATCGTGTTCTTTTGACCCCTTCAGCCTTCAGTCTAAACAGCTTCAGCCTGACTACGTAAGTAGTTACGAAAAATATACTATTGTAGCGGAGGACTACTTTTGAACACCTTTTACAGGAACTTGAGCCTGTGGCTTGTTATTGGCCTTGTGATGGTCTTTATATTCAATCTTTTTAACGAGCCCCAGAAATCAGTACAGGAGATCCCTTATAGCGACTTTTTGGAACATGTTGAAAAAGGTAAGGTGACCAGTGTTGTTATCCAAGGAGATCAGCTTGACGGCGCATTTGAGAACCAGGCACCTTTTTTTACTGTAATACCTGCCCAGGATCCCGATATGATGCATTTGTTAAAAGAAAAAGGGGTTACTATCCAGGTAAAACCGGTCGAGGATACACCTTGGTATTTTGAATTGCTGATTTCCTGGTTTCCCATGTTGCTCCTCATAGGCGTATGGATTTTCTTCATGAGACAGATGCAGACAGGGGGCGGTCGCGCTCTGTCATTTGGTCGCAGCAAGGCCAAGCTTGTTACTGATCAGAATACCAAGGTTACATTTAAAGATGTAGCAGGCATAGAAGAGGCCAAGGAGGAACTGGCGGAAATAATCGACTTTTTGAAAGATCCCAAAAAGTTCACCCGTCTCGGTGGAAGAATTCCAAAGGGTGTCCTGCTGATCGGGTCACCTGGTACAGGGAAAACTCTTCTGGCCAGGGCTATAGCCGGAGAAGCGGATGTACCGTTTTTCACTATCAGCGGGTCTGACTTTGTGGAGATGTTTGTTGGTGTGGGTGCTTCGAGGGTAAGAGACCTCTTTGTCCAGGCAAAGAAGAATGCACCATGCATCATTTTCATTGATGAGTTAGATGCAGTAGGCCGTCACAGGGGTGCCGGTCTCGGGGGCGGACATGATGAAAGGGAACAGACGTTAAATCAGCTCCTGGTGGAAATGGACGGTTTTGAGAGCGCTGAAGGGGTCATTTTGGTTGCAGCTACTAACAGGCCTGATGTACTGGATCCGGCCTTGTTAAGACCTGGCCGTTTCGATCGACAGATAGTTGTCCCTGTACCCGATATCAGGGGACGTGAAGAGATATTGAAGGTGCACGTGAATAATATTCCGCTTGGACCGGATGTTGAACTGTCAGTAATTGCCAGAGGTACACCCGGGTTTTCCGGGGCCGATCTTGAAAATCTTGTAAATGAAGCGGCCCTTCTTGCGGCCAGAGAAAACAAAGAGACCGTCAGCATGGCCGACTTTGAGAAGGCCAAAGACAAGGTCCTCATGGGCACCGAGAGAAAAAGCCTTATCATTTCGGATGAGGAAAAGCGCACAACTGCTTACCATGAAGCAGGACACACATTGGTAGCAAAAATTCTCCCCGGCACTGATCCGATTCATAAGGTGACCATCATACCAAGGGGCCGTGCCCTTGGGCTCACCCAGCAGCTTCCGGAAGAAGAGCGTCATAGCTATCCAAGGTCATATCTTCTTAACAATCTGGCAATTCTCATGGGAGGCCGGGTGGCGGAAGAACTGATAATGAATGAATTTACCACCGGGGCGGGAAATGACATTGAAAGGGCCTCACACCTGGCGAGAAAGATGGTTTGTGAGTGGGGTATGAGTGATGGGCTTGGCCCCATAGCATTTGGCAGGAAGGAAGAACACCCGTTTCTCGGCAGGGACTTCAGCCAGGTTAAGGATTACAGCGAGGAGACCGCCCGGAGAATAGATCAAGAGATCCTGAAAATAGTGCACGATTCATACAAACGAGCCAAATCCGTGATTCAAAAGGATATTGATTGCCTTCACAGTATTGCCAATGCCTTATTGGAGAAGGAATCCCTTGATGCAGCGAGTATTGAACAAATAATGAGTAACTGCCGGAAAGATACTCAGATTCAAATGGCAGGCGCCTGATACTACGAGAATGGCGCAATTATTCACTCCCTGCCAAAAAGTGTGAACGGCTATAAGGATGGCTTTCCCCAGTTTGGCTATAAAAGAGCATACATTCCACTGGGGTTCTCGCACATATATCATGGGGGTCATAAACGTGACCCCTGATTCATTTTCAGATGGCGGGAAATTCTTTTCTCCGGAAGGGGCTAAGCGGCATGCTGCCTCGCTGGTTGCTGCCGGAGCTGACATCCTGGACATAGGAGGGGAGTCTACCCGGCCTTTCTCAGAGCCTGTTACTCCGGAAGAAGAATTGCATCGGGTGATACCTGTCATAAGGGAGATACGGGAAATCAGTGATTGCCCGATATCTGTTGATACTGTAAAGGCTGAGGTAGCCGAGGCCGCGCTTTGCGAGGGGGCTGACATTATTAACGATATCAGTGCACTGCGTTTTGATCCCAGAATGGCCGATGTGGTATCTGCCTTTGAGGCCCCTGTTGTACTTATGCATATGAAGGGCAGTCCTATAGATATGCAGGTGGATCCCTACTATGAAGATGTGGTTGGGGAGGTCAAGGGCTTTTTGGAAAAACGCATAGCCTGGGCCAATAGCAAGGGCATTCCAAAGGAAAAGATGCTGATTGATCCCGGCATTGGGTTTGGGAAAAGTTTTCAGGACAACCTGGTTTTGATTAATCGCTTGGAGGAGTTTACCGAGTTAGGGGTCCCTGTCATGGTGGGTGTGTCGCGGAAGGCCTTTCTGGGAGCAATAGCCGGTATAGAAGAGGCAGGAGAGCGTGACATAGCTACTCTGGGTGCGATTGCAGTATCAGCCATGAAGGGTGCGGATTTGGTGCGGGTCCATAATGTTGCCCTCACCAGGCAGGTGCTCCGGATAGTTGATGCTATTCGCAGAGAAAGCCTTTAATGAAAAAAATGTTGAATTGTGAATGTTGAATTAAGGTAAAGGGCATCCTTATCTCAAAAAATATGACCTGTGTAATTAAAGGTATATCTCTTTTAAATCTTCTTCCACAATTCAACATTCACAATTCAACATTATCTATAAGACAGTGTAATCTTTAATGCTTGAGAACCTTATTCAATATATACCAATAATTCGGTGGCGGGATGTAGTGGACATCTTGGTGGTTTCCTACATCATATACCGTGTTATCCTTCTTATCAGGGGAACCCGTGCTGTGCAGATGGCAGCGGGGCTGGCTTTAATTATAGTGATTTATTTCGCGGCAGGGGAGTTGAAGCTTTTCACTCTTCACTGGCTTCTGGGGACCATCCTTAGCTCTTTGTTTCTGCTCATCATAATAGTGTTCCAGGACGATATTCGCAGGGCGCTGGCTCAGATGGGCCAGACCCCTTTCCCGAAGATTCGGATAAAGACCTTCCATGCCCTCGAGGAGATTGCAAAGGCAGTCACTACTTTAACAGAGAGCCACACAGGTGCCTTGATAGTACTTGAGAGGGATATGGGCTTAAAAGACTACCTTGAGTCAGGAGTGATAATTGACGGGCAAGTAACTCGTGCTTTGCTTTGTACAATATTTGATAAGAGGACACCGTTACATGACGGTGCAGTAATTATTCAAAAGAATAGGCTTTCAGTGGCTGGATGCGTGCTGCCCTTGAGCACGAACCCAAGCATCAGCAAACGCCTAGGCACCAGACACAGGGCAGCTATAGGTATAACAGAACAGACCGATGCCGTAGTAGTCGTTGTTTCTGAGGAGACCGGCAGTCTCTCTGTGGCCATTGCCGGAAAAATCACCAGAGATATTGATCCCGGCACGCTCAGGCGTATCCTGCAGAACGCCTTTGCGCCTGAAGAGACTGAAAAACCATGGTGGCGAAGGAGGATAGTTTAGCCTGTGCGCCGGCGAGGTTCTATTCGAAAAGATTGGGTTATCAAGTTACTCTCACTGGGATTTGCTTTGCTGCTTTGGTTCTTCGTGGTTGGACAAGAAAAGGCCGAGGTAAGCGTTTCCATTCCACTTGAATTGGTAAATATACCAGCGGATCTGGTAATAGCCAATGATATTCCTTCTAATATTGATGTTAAAGTCTACGGCCCCCGCAGCATGATTCGCGCCATGGCTACCAAGGGTGTTTTGAGGGTAATTGATCTTAAAGACGCAACACCAGGCAAAACCACTGTTCACTTATCACCTGGTAGCCTTTCTTTGCCCGGGGCGGTTCGAGTACTCAGAATACAGCCTGGCAACGTTGAAATAGTGCTGGAGCCTCTCGTGTCAAGTGATTTTCCTGTAAGGCCTGTTCTAAAAGGCACGGTTGCCAAATATCACAAGGTCTTAAACACGGAAGTATATCCTCCAAGGGTGGTTATCTCAGGGCCTGAAAGTGTAATAAAGGCTATAAAGGACGTAAGGACATTCCCAGTAGACCTTGATGGGGCTTCGGATAATATTACCAGGGAGGTAGGTCTGGATCTTCAGGGACTCCAGGTATCACCTGAGGAAAAAATAACATATAAGGTCGCTGTACGTATAGTGCCTGCCCAGGGCACAAGGCGCATCACTCATATACCGGTACAAATTGAAACCACCAAGTCAGATGTTTTATGGTGGCCCAGAATAGTAAGCGTGACTTTACGAGGGCCCATACTGGATCTCAGAGAAATCAAGGTCACAGATATATATGTTGGGATTTCAGTGAATGGGCTTGAGCCCGGCATCCATTCGGTGGAGCCTGAATGTATTGTCCCTGAAGGTTTTACGTTAATGGAGATAGCACCCCAAAATATCAAAGTGAATATTCCTGAGGATTCGTAAAGACACAAATCAAAATTCAGCATTTTAGTTTGGGATTTAGGAGAGCATTAAATGCGCAATTTGTTCGGTACAGACGGTATTCGCGGGATAGCTAATGTCCACCCTATGACTACTGATATTGCAATGAAGATTGGCCGTGCCGTAGCCTATATGTTTAGAAATCGTCGTGGGCGTCATCCCAGGATACTTATAGGAAAGGATACCCGGTTATCGTGCTATATGCTGGAGAATGCGCTTGCAGCCGGAATATGTTCAATGGGAGTGGACGTTTTGCTGCTAGGGCCCATGCCTACCCCGGCCATTGCATTTCTTACCACTAACATGAGAGCTGATGCCGGAGTAGTGATATCAGCATCCCATAATCTTTTTCAGGATAATGGAATAAAACTCTTTTCAGGCGACGGCTTTAAATTACCCGACGAATCAGAGGAGCAAATAGAGGAACTGATGGATTCGGGAGTATTAATAGAATCCCAACCAACAGGGCAAGGTGTCGGCAAGGCATTCCGCATCGACGATGCCCCCGGCAGGTACATAGTATTTGTGAAAAACACGTTTCCAAAGGATCTTGCCCTGGATGGCCTTAAGATCGTTCTGGACTGTGCACATGGTGCTACCTACAAGGTGGCTCCTGCTGTTTTTGAAGAGCTTGGTGCTGAGGTAATCAAACTGGGAGTAAGTCCAAACGGTACCAACATTAACTATAAGTGCGGAGCCGTTTATCCCGAACTCATGCAGAAGGCTGTGGGTAAGCACAAGGCCGATATCGGAATCGCACTTGACGGGGATGGTGACCGTGTAATAGTGGTTGATGAAAAGGGTTCAGTGGTTGATGGAGATCATATCATGGCAGTATGTGCCTATGATATGATTGACAGGGGTAAGCTAAACTCTAATACCCTGGTGGCAACGGTCATGAGCAACATGGGGCTTGAGGTCGCTCTGGAGAACAAGGGCGGGCGGCTGATCCGAACGCAGGTCGGTGACCGCTATGTAGTAGAGACTATGAGAAGGACAGGTTACAACTTCGGTGGTGAACAGTCAGGACACCTGGTGTTTCTGGATCATATAACTACAGGAGATGGTATTTTAGCTGCCTTACAGCTTTTGGCTGTCATGCAAAAGAAAGAAAGGCCCCTTTCAGAACTTGCCGGCATAATGGATTCCTTTCCTCAGGTATTGCACAATGTCCAATTACGGGAGAAGAAGACTGTGGATGAAATTGCCGGTCTTAAGGAACTTCAGGACCAGCTAAAGAAAGATCTTAAGCGCAAAGGCAGAATACTTGTCAGATCCTCCGGCACTGAGCCGGTTATACGTATAATGGTTGAAGGCGAAAACGAGGAACAGATTAACAGCATAGCCCTAAAAATGTGTAATCATGTTGAGTCGGTCTGTGGGGCTTAGGATTCTTTGCGGGTCCTTAATCCGCTTTTAGTCTGATAAAAGCAGGAATATCCAATTCATTGGTATCCACTTTATCAAGGCCATCAAAGTCTAATATTTGTTTCCCCGGATTCTTTATGTAGCCGGATATCCCGACAGGATCCTTTTGGATGTGGGTTGTCGCATCATGTTCCAGCTTTATGGTCTTATTCTTTTTCTTGATAGATTCTATTGGTGTAACAATGTGTTTTTCGAAGGAACGGGCATCAGGCCCTATACCTGTGGCTATGACTGTTACCCTGATCTCTTCATCTATATCGTCATCAAATACAGTACCCAGGATGATATTGGCGTCTTCATGAGCCTCATCGTAAATCAAGGAAGATGACTGTTCTACCTCCTCCATGCTCAGAGTAGAACTGCTTGCGGTAATATTCATCAGGATGCCCCTGGCACCGCTTATGGAGATATCTTCAAGCAAAGGATTGGCTATGGCCATCTGTACTGCTTCCAAGGCCCTGCGTGACCCTTTGGCAACACCTGTACCCATGAGGGCCATCCCCATTTCAGCCGTGACAGTGCGAACATCTGCGAAGTCTACGTTTATATACCCTCTCAGGACTATGAGGTCTGAAATACCTCTCACCGCATAGTAAAGGACCTCATCTGCCTTTCGGAACATCTCCAGTATCGGAGTGTTGGGTTGGGCAAGGCTTCTGAGCCGGTCGTTCGGAATGGTTATTATAGTATCTACAACATCTTTTAATTCTTCTATTCCCTCTTCAGCAGCGTGAATCCTGCGTTTTCCTTCGAAGGAAAACGGTTTTGTCACTACTGCTACTGTGAGAGCACCCATTTCCTTACTGATTTCTGCAATAACAGGGGCTCCTCCGGTGCCGGTACCTCCACCCATTCCGGCAGTAATGAAGACCATATCGCTTCCTTCCAGCATTGCCCGGATATCATCTATGCTTTCTTCCGCGGCTTCCCTGCCAATTTCAGGTTTTGCTCCTGCTCCGAGTCCCTTGGTGAGTCCTCTACCCAGTTGAATCTTTGTGCCGGCTCTGGACACTTCAAGGGCCTGGGAATCCGTGTTCGCAGCTATGAATTCCACACCCTTGAGTTCGGAGACTATCATACTGTTAATAGCGTTTCCGCCTCCACCTCCGACTCCAATTGCCTTTATCTTTGCAGTGAGTTTTGGCTCTATAAACTCAAAAGACATATGCTTAGTCCTCCAACTCAAACAAGTTAGAAATTTGTTTTAAATCTTAAACCATGACTTCATGCGAAGGGTTACCCTGTTGAATATGTTCCCGTCCCTTATCCGGAATTTTCTTTGAGGCTGATGTTCCATGCCATAGAGCACAAGGCCTACAGCAGTGGCGAACATGGGTCCATTGACCACATCCACCAGGCCGGAGATCCGCTGTGGAAAGCCGATTCTTGTTGGCAACTGGAACACCTGATCCGCAATCTCGGCGATTCCAGGCAGGAGGGCAGAGCCTCCGGTTATAACCACCCCTGAAGCCAGTAGTTCTTTAAGTCCTGTCCTTTCTATTTCCTGATCAACCAAGGTAAAGATCTCCTCCACTCTGGGCTCAAGTATTTCAGACAGGATGTGCCTGGACAAAAGCCTGGGTTTGCGCCCTCCCACACCGGGGACTTCTATCATCTGATCTTTATCTACCAAAGAGTTGAGACAGCTACCGTGGTCTATCTTTATTTGTTCAGCCTCTTTACTGGGTGTCCTTAACCCGACTGCTATGTCATTAGTGAGGTTGTTGCCGCCAAGTCCCAGCACGGCTGTGTGTTTGATGGCACTTTCAGTAAATAGAGCAAGATCCGTAGTGCCACCCCCAAAGTCCACAAGGGCGACCCCCAGGTCCTTTTCCTCCTGGGTTAAGACTGCTTCGGCTGAGGCAAGGGGCTGAAAAACTATGTCTATTACGTCAAGCCCTGCCCGGTTTGCGCACTTGATGAGGTTCTGGGCAGCCGTAACTGCTCCTGTCACTATATGTACCTTGGCTTCAAGCCTTACCCCGGTTATCCCAACAGGATCCAGGATCCCTCCTTGCTCATCTACAATGTACTCTTGCGGCAGAATATGTATGACCTCCCTATCAAGGGGTATGGCTACTGCCCTTGCTGCATCTATGACTCTGTCAACGTCCTCCTGTGAGACCTCCTGGCCCTTTACAGCTATCACCCCATGGCTGTTGAAGCCCTTTATATGGCTACCGGCAATACCAATGAACACTGAGCCGATTTCACATCCGGCCATGAGTTCGGCCTCTTCCATAGACCTTTGTATAGAATCGACAGTATTGTCTATATTGACAACCACTCCCTTGCGAAGACCTACAGAAGGATAAGTCCCAACGCCTATAATCTCAGCGCCCTTTTCGTTGAGCTCGCTCACTACCGCACATATTTTAGTAGTGCCGATGTCTAGGCCGACAATCATGTTACCGGGTCTCTCCACCTTTTCCTCTCCTAATATTTCAGACTGGTTAAAGCTTGGCCAGGACCGTAATTCAGTTCAACCTTAGCTGCTTTCTTATATATTCCTGAGCGATAGAGTTGATACAGGACTTTTTCCGCCTTACTGAATTGGGCACTGAGATTTTCAGTATCAAAGTGAAAAGGAATACCGCTGTCAGATGTATAGAGTATTAAGGTATCTCTTTTAGCTATGTCTATTTGGCTAATATTGTTGACACCCAGAGTTCTTGTGCCTTTGCTTGCCATGGATATTAATTTCAGGGCCTTTTGGATTTGGTGATTTGGTGATTTGGTGATGTGGTGATTTTTTATGTTTTTAGGATCAATCCCGGTAATGATGGGAAGAGAGACGGGGTCTTCTGTTGAAAGTTCATCGATGATTTCACCTTGTTCATCAACCAAATACATTTTGTCAGAATTCAACAGGGCTACCGGAGTACGTTCTTTGATCGTAATCATTAGATGATCCGGCAATTTTTTCTTAACTTCAACAGTATGTACCCAAGGATGCGCCTCTATGGACGTTGCAATTGATTTCAGATCGAGAGATAAAAGATTGTCCCGGGCGGTCACATCGCTCAGTTCCAAAACCTCATCTTCTGTGACGCGATCGCAGCCTTTCACCAGGACCTGACAAACCCTGAAAAGATCAGATTGACATGCCCAATGGCGACACATAAAAAACCCTACAAGGACAATGCACATTACGGCTATGCCGACCAATATTTTAGAATTGATAAGCCACGATACGGAAAACACCGGTTTGACAGACTTAGTCCGCGAGCCGGAGCTACGTACTGAAGACCTGAATTCTGAAGACGACCTTCTAATTTTCATATTTTCATACCCCAAATAGATACTTCTGGGACAAGTTCTACATCAGCCTCTTTTTTTACACGCTCTTTAATGATTTTCAGCAAGTCCATTACCTGTACGGCACTGGCTTTCCCACGGTTTACAATAAAGTTCGCATGCCTTTTGGATACCACAGCATCCCCGATTCTAAGACCTTTGAGTCCACATTGGTCTATGAGCTTTCCTGCTGAATCTCCGGGAGGATTTCTAAAAACGCACCCTGCGCTTGGTTTTCCTATAGGCTGGGTGGTTCTCCGTTTGTACATCACCTTTCTGACATTGCGCCTGATCTGATCAGGGCTGCTTTTGCAAAGTTGAATTCTTGCGGCAGAGATCAGGGCCTTGTCCGGCAGTCTGAGGGACCTGTAATTAAATTGCAATTGATCTCTCCGGAACCAGCAACTCCCGTCCGGGCCTGTAAATTGTACAGCGTCTATCGCTTCTGCCATGGAGTACTTGTTAGTGCCGGCGTTCATGGATATGGCCCCACCTACACTGGCCGGAATGCCCGAAAGATTCTCAAGACCACACAGGCCGTTGCGTATGGACCAGGAAATAAGGGATTTCAGCCTGCATCCCGCCTCTACAGACACTGTTTTAAAGGGATGGCCAGGAGGGAAATGGATGCGATTCAGGGCTGTCAGGGTCATGACTATCTTCACGCCTTTATCGTTGATCAACAGGTTGCTCCCCTGGCCCAGCACCTTATAGGATATGGAACGATTACTGAGAAAAGAAATTGTCTGTTCAAGGGCCTTCAAGGTCCTTGGAGCCAGGAATAGATGCGCAGGCCCGCCTATCCGGAAGCTTGTGAGCGGTAAAAGCGGAACACTCTTGCGCACCTGGAGATCTTCTATCCTTTCCAGATCCTTAGAGAGCAAGCGCTGACTCCTTTGTTTTAAGCATGTCCAAAATCTTTGGTCCTATACGCCCTATGGCACCGGCCCCGAGAGTCATGACCACGTCACCCTCCTGCAGGCTTGGTACAACTACCCGGGGAAAATCCCTGCAGGACTCTACATAGTGCACTGGTCCACCCCGTTTATCCCTGATATTTCTTGCCAGACGTTTTCCGCTGACTCCTACTATAGGAGTTTCACTGGCTGGATAGATTTTTGTCAGCCATAGTTCATCAGCTTCTCCGAAGGCCGTAGTAAAATCGTCCATTAATATCTGGGTTCTGCTGTACCGGTGGGGTTCAAAAAGAACCACGAGTCGGCGTTCAGGCCAACATGCCCTGGCAGCTGATAGGGTGGCCCGTATCTCAGTAGGGTGGTGGGCATAATCATCTACTACTGTTACTCCCTCTGTTTCACCCAGTATCTCAAACCGTCTGGTTACACCTTCATATGACATAAGACCGGTTCGGATTTTGTGAAAGGGTATCTCAAGCTCAAGTCCCAGGGCAATTGCAGCCAGGGAATTTCTTACATGGTGCAGCCCGGGGACCTTGAGTTGTATCTCGCCGAGTTCAGCGTTTTGCCACCAGGCATTGAAGGATACTCCCAGGCCTTTGAAGGTGATATCTCTGGCCTGCAGATCAGACTCAGGTCCTGTCCCATAAGTCATTACCCGTTTTTTTACTACCGGGAGCATTTCTCTGAGGCGGGGGTCATCTCCGCAGAGTATGGCAAGACCATAGAAAGGGATTTTGTCAATGAAGTCCAAAAAACACCGGATTATGGCATTCAGGTCTGAATAATAGTCCAGGTGTTCCCTGTCTATATTGGTTACCACAGCTATGCTTGGTGTAAGGCGCAGAAAGCTTCCGTCACTCTCATCGGCTTCTGCTATCAGGAACTCGCCCTGTCCCCAGCAGGCATTGCTTCCCAGGCCATTCACCTTCCCTCCTATGATGACCGTTGGATCAAGGCCACCGGCGCGAAGCACAGAAGAGATCATGGAGGTCGTGCTGGTCTTTCCATGGGCTCCAGCCACTGCTATGCCGAACTTCTTAAGCCGCATCAATTCCGCAAGCATTTCAGCCCTTGATATGACCGGAATTTGGGCAGAATAAGCCTCCTGGACCTCAGGATTGTTTTCTCTGACAGCAGAGGAAATCACCACCACGTCTGCGCCATGAATATTTTCAGGGGCGTGACCCCTGTAAATTGTGCCCCCCAATTTTTTGAGGGACCTGGTGATTTCAGTCTCACGCAAATCAGAACCAGTGACTCTATATCCAAGATTAAGAAGGACCTGTGCAAGGCCGCTCATGCCGATTCCGCCGATTCCCACAAAATGCATATGTTGTTTTTTATACATGATTACGTACTGAAAAACCTTTCAATGAATTAGTTTCTGTTTCAGAATATGAAAAAGTATGTCCGGCCATCTCTATCAGTGTAGAGGCTATCTCTGCGGCTGCCGTAAGTTTTCCGAGTTTTCGAGCATTTTCTCCCATATTGATGAGCTTTTGGGGATCCTCCAGCAAAGACTGTATTTCTCCCGCCAGTTTTATAGCACCGATTTCTTCTTCCAGGAAGTATTTGGCAGCCCCGGCTTCAGTCAGTTCTCTTGCGTTGGCATCCTGATGGCTGTCCGTTGCCCAGGGATAGGGAATGAGTATCGAGGGCTTTCCCAGGGTTGTGAGCTCAGCCAGGGTACCCGCTCCGGCCCGGCAGATAACCAGATCTGCCCAGGAATAGGATTCACCAATGTTGGAGATAAACGGGGTCACTTTGGCCGGAATATTTGCATCCTTGTAAAATTTCTCAACATGCGATACATCCAGCTTGCCGGTTTGGTGAATAATTTCCAAATGAAAACCGGATTGCCACAAAACCTGTATGGCCGAACCGGCAAGCCGGTTCAGGCATCTGGCACCCTGACTACCTCCCAGGACCAGAAGCCTGAAATTTGGTGATTTGGTGATTGAGTGATTGAGTGATTGAATAATATTTTTCCGTATGGGATTTCCAGTAAAAATTACCCTGTTTTTTGGAAAGTATTTAACAGTTTCCTTAAAGCTCACAAACACTGTCTTTGCGAGCCGGGAGGCCAAACGATTTGTGAGCCCTGGAATAAGGTTCTGTTCATGGAGGGCAGCGGGTATCCGCAATATTCGTGCTGCAAGAAGTGCGGGCCCGGAGACATATCCCCCGACACCCAGTACCACATGGGGCTTGAATGATTTAAGCCACGAACAAGCCCTGATCGTGGAGAAAGGAAGTCCAGCCAGAGAGCGTATGGTCCCCGCAATGCCTGAGCCCCGCAAAGGCCTTGTGTTCAGGATTCGGTAATCCCATTTATGTCCTGAAAGTGCATTTTTTTCCACCGGGCGGCCCGTGCCTATCCACAGGATATCTACAGGGCCATGGGACTCCATGGCCTCAACTACAGCAATTCCGGGAAACACGTGTCCGCCTGTGCCACCACCAGCCACCACTAATTTGGTAATTTGGTAATTTGGTAATTTGGTGATTGTTTTGTGCTTATATATTTCTCGGCTCATAGTTAAGTTCACAATCTGCCTGCATCTGCGTTTTTAAATTAAAATTCCGTTCCTAAAATCACCCAATCACCAAATCACTCAATCACCCAATTCCCTGACTGTTTCCTGAAAGGCCATTCCACGTTCTTCATAGTTTTTGAACATATCAAAGCTGGAGCAGGCCGGGGAAAGGAGGATGGCATCACCGGGCTCAGCCAGGGACGTTGCTTCCATTACGGCTTTTCTCATAGTCTTTTTGCCGTTTTTTGTCCCACGCACTTGAATAACCGGCATTACGTTACATAGGACTTTTTCAAACGCCTTGGCCTCTTCGCCTATAACAATCGCACCACGAATACGCACCCTTTTTGTGGCCTCGGCCAGGGAAGCATAATCTTCACCTTTGCCGCGGCCGCCCACGATGAGCACTATTGGCTGATCTATGGACTCCAGTGCGCGAAGTACAGATGCAATATTGGTGGCCTTGGAGTCGTCATAATAGTCGATGCCCCCATTTTGGACCACCCACTGAAGTCTGTGATGTGCCGCTTTGAAGCTTCGGATAACAGACTGTACGGCACCGGCACCAGCACCTGCCAGGCGTGAAATGAGTATGGCGCAAGCCAGGTTTTCAATATTATGTCGACCCCTTGGGGACCAGCTTTCTAAGTCATATTCCTCCCATTTATTATCAGGCCACATGACGTTGATTTTTTTCAAAGAGGTGTCCAGCCCGGCTCCGGGAACTCCGGGGAGCAGCATCCCGAAGTAGAGCCTTCTGGCATGTCCTCTGTCCTTCCACGTTTCCAGTTCCTTGTCGTCCATGTTGCGAATGGCCCAATCTTCAGGCCTTTGGAAGTCATAGATTACTGCCTTGCTCTCTCCGTAGCTCTTGATGTCGTGGTAGCGATCAAGGTGGTCCGGCGCAAGATTGAGCCATGCTGTTGTCTTGAACCTTGGAGGAGTGAAGGAGAAATATCTGGTCCTTGGGAAATAATCCAACTGAAAGCTGCTAATCTCTAAGACAGCGATAGTTTCCTCAGTATGTTCTTCAATGAGTGCAGATAATGGTGTTCCAATGTTCCCAGCCCTTACGTGGGGCACATTGGCCTTTTTTAGCATCTCATCCACAAGCATAGTAGTAGTGGTTTTTCCGTTTGTGCCGGTGATGCCGATTAGAGGTCCTTTCCAGAAGGATGCCGCAAGGGCCAGTTCTCCAATCACAGGGATATTGGACCTGCGTGCCGCCTCAAGGGCAGGAATGTCAGGTGAAATACCAGGGCTAACCACTATCAGGTCGGATGAAAGGCAGGTCTCCACCTTATGTTTTTTTGTCTCCACTCCGACGCCATTTTTGTCACACCAGCCTGCCAGACCCTTAGGCCACTTATTCAGGGGATTTAAGTCACTGCATATGACTTGTGCCCCTTGAGAGACGATCCATCCGGCAACTGCCCGGCCGGATACCCCCATGCCCAGTATTGTTACTTTTTTGCTTTTCAATTCCACTCAATCACCAAATTAGCCACATACATAGACCAATCACCAAATCACCAATTTTTTTACCTCAGCTTGAGCGTGCTGATTGCTACCAGCCCCAGCAATATAGAAATTATCCAGAATCTCACAATGACCTTTGGCTCTTTCCATCCCTTAAGCTCAAAGTGATGATGGATGGGAGCCATACGGAAGATCCTCTTGCCTCCTGTTGTTTTGAAGTAAAAGACCTGAAGAATTACGGATAATGCCTCAACTACGAAGATTCCACCTACAATGACAAGCAGCATTTCCTGCTTTGAGAGAACGGCTACCGTTCCCAGGGCACCGCCCGCGGCAAGGGAACCTACATCTCCCATGAAGATCTCTGCAGGATAGGTGTTATACCAGAGGAAACCCAAACCGGCCCCTACCATTGCGCCACAAAACACTGCAAGCTCTCCTGCGCCGGGAACCGAAGGAATCTGGAGATATTGGGCAAGAGTCGAGTGGCCGGCCAGATATGTAAACAGGGTGTAGACTGATGCAGCTATTATGAAAGGGCCGGTAGCAAGCCCGTCCAGACCGTCGGTCAGATTAACGGCATTGGAGGTCCCAACGACCACAAACAGGGCAAAAAGACCGTACATAATTCCGAGATCAGGCTGAAAGTTCTTAAAAAACGGGATGCTAAGATGGGTATCCCACTTACCATGTGCGGCAATTATCCATGCGGCTAAAAGTACAAAGACTGTCTGCCAGGCGAGCTTCCATCTGCCGGACAGGCCGGTGCTGTTCTGTTTTTTGATCTTCAGCAGGTCGTCTGCAAGACCTATTGTGCCGTAACTGAGAAGAATCAAAATGCTTATCCATACGTAAAGATTCCTTAGGTCCGCCCACAGGAGTGTGGCGACCAGGATGGACCCAATGATTAATATGCCCCCCATGCTTGGTGTTCCGGCTTTTGCATGATGCCTTGCCGGCCCGTCGTCCCTGATGACCTGGCGCATCTGCATTGCACACATGCGTCTTATGAACCAAGGCCCAAGGAACAATATTATTGAGAGGGCAGTAACAGCTGCATATATTGTCCTGAATGTGATATAGCGAAAGACATTGAATGCAGGCCACAAATCGTGGAGGGGATATAGCAGATGAAAGAGCATAAGGCCTATCCCTCTCCCATATGCCTGATAAGGGCATCCACTGCTCTCTCAAGGCCTATGGCCCGTGATCCCTTCACTATTATGGTTGCCGGAGATGGCATGCTGCCCGGAGCGGCTGATTCTATCCAGGAAAGCAAATTCTCCGTGTTGGGGAAGATACGAATAGCCTTTTGCGAAATACCAGCCTTTTGGGCAGTTTTGGAAACAGCATCCGCAAACTCGCCTACGAAGATCAGAAGATCAACCCCCGTATCGGCTGAAAGTCGTCCAAGATCCTGATGGAAGTCGTAGGCGGCATCTCCGAGTTCCAGCATGTCTCCCAGGATCGCTATCTTTTTTTCGCCTTTGCTCCAAAGATCGAGGGTCTCAAGAGCCGCTCTCATAGAGCCTGGGTTTGCATTATAAGAATCGTCTATCAGCCTCCATTTAGGTCCAAGATTTTTCAGAAAAAGGCGGCCTGGAACTGGTTTTACTTCCTCCAGCCCTTGCTTGATCCGGGCCGGTGTCAGCCCCACTGCATAGCCGGTAGCTGCGGCTGCAACGGCATTTTGTACGTTCGCTCTTCCTATAAGGGGAAGATCAACAGAGAGTCTGCTTCCGGCAATATCCAGATCCAGCAGAGTGCCATGCTCGCCCGGGGTCCAGGACAGGCAGGTGATTGCAATTTTGAATTGGGGATTAGGTGCCAGAGAATAGCCCACTATCCGGCACTTTAGATCTTTGGCTCCTTCGGTCACCAGGGGGTCGTCAAGATTCACCACTGCCACACCTGTTTGGGGAAGAGCTCTCCAGAGTTCCCATTTTTCCCTGGCTACTTGCTTTATGTCCCCCAGGCCGACAAGGTGGGCAGGCTGTATGGTAGTAATAAGTCCCACTTGTGGCTTGGCAATTTCACACAGCCGGGGTATTTCTCCCGGTTGGTTCGTTCCCATTTCCAGTACTGCCCAGGAATCATCGGATTTGGCCGAAAGCAGGCTGAGCGGGAGTCCGATAAGGTTGTTAAAATTCCCAGGGGTTTTAGCCACTTTCCATTTTTTTCCCATGATCGAGAAAATCAGTTCTTTTGTAGTGGTCTTGCCGCAACTGCCCGTAATGCCGACCACCTTGATTCCAAGGTGTTCCCTATACCATGCTGCGAAATCTCCCAGGGCCTTTAACACATCTTGGACTTGTAACAGGATAGGACAGGATCGAGGGCTTAAAGTCAAAGCTCGAAAGTCAAAGGTCGAACTGACTACTGCGCCGATGGCCCCCTTTTTTATAGCGTCAAGGACAAAATCATGACCGTTGAAATGATCCCCTGAAAGTGCCCAGAATATATTTCCTTTTCTTACTGATCTGGAATCTGTTGATATGCCATGGATTGCTGTATCCGGGTCACCCGAAAGGACCCTGGCTCCAATAGCCCTTGCCACCCGAGAAGCCTTTAATCGAAGTCCATGATCCCCAAAACTCTCTAACTTCGACTCTCTACCTTCTACCTTTAACCTTCTACCTTTAACCTTTGCCCCAAAGGCCTCTTTCAATATTTCCCTATCATCAAAGGCAAGTCGTTCGTTGCCGATTATCTGGTAGGTTTCGTGGCCCTTCCCGGCTACGAGCAGACAGGCGCCAGGCTGCGCTTTTTCTGCTGCCCATAAGATAGCGTCCCTTCTGTCTGGAATTACCTTCACTTCAGCTTTGGTTGCGGGGTGACAGGGAGGGAGGTCTCTGAGGCCGCTCAACATCTGATCGAGTATGGCAAGAGGATCTTCAGTGCGTGGATTGTCCGATGTCAGCACAACAATATCTGCCAGTGAAGCAGATGCCTGCGCCATGAGAGGACGCTTACCCCGGTCTCTGTCTCCTCCACAGCCGACTACGCAAATCAGAGGCTTGGACACTAATCGAATAAGGCTGTTCAGGACACTTTCAAGGGCGTCAGGAGTGTGGGCATAGTCTACAAGGGCGGTCACTCCCCGGGGAGTATGCACAGGATCGAGTCTTCCCGGGATACGCGTTATGGTTTCTATACCGGTCTGAATATGGTCTGGATCTATCCCGATGGTGATTGAAGCCGCTACTGCTGCAAGGATATTGTATAGATTGTGCAAACCTATAAGCTTGGATTTGATGGAAACAGGCCCTTTGGGCGTGGCAAGCTTACCTGTTATTCCATCAATATTAATGGACTGGAACTCAGGTCTTACCTCGGCCTCAGGACTGAGACCATAACTGATCTTTTTCCTTTTTACTATCTCCCATAGGCGCCTTCCATACAAGTCATCAATGTTGATAATTGCCGTATCAGAGGGATACTCCAAAAACAATTTTACCTTGGCCTGGAAGTATTGCTCCATGTCTTGATGGTAATCCAGGTGATCGCGGCCCAGATTGGTAAAAACAGACGCTGCGAAACTACATCCCGAGATCCTCTGCTGGTCAAGGGCGTGGGAAGATACCTCTAAGGCCACTGCCTTTGCCCCTTGCTCCGACATGTTGGCCAGGATCTCCTGCAGTTTTATGGCATCGGGGGTAGTGAGTTCAGAAGGTACCTCCATGCCACAATGTCTCTGGTTTATAGTCCCGATTACACCAGGATTCAGTCCGGCTTTGCTGAAAATGCCTTCCAGGAGGTATGTGATCGTAGTCTTACCATTAGTGCCTGTAATGGCTATAAGGGCCATTTTTTCACTGGGATTTCCATAAAAGGCACTCGCCAGAAGACCGGTTGAAAGCCTTGGGTCGTCCACTCCTATAACAGGAAGTGCTCCAGGAACGGTCTTGACGTAACGATGGACATCTTGGCTTGGCATTAACAGGGCAGAGGCTCCTTTCTCCACGGCATCATTGATAAATTGTCTTCCATCAAATTCCGTGCCGGGAATTGCAACAAATATGTATCCCTGTTTTACCTGTCTGGAGTCTGCAGATATGCCCCTGATTTTTACGTCATCCAGCTCAGGTGATATAGAAACAGCAGGTCTCAGCGCTTCTAACATATCCCGCAATGTCCTTTCGTTCCGTGTATTACCAAACATCACTTGCAGGTTATACTGCAGACCTTCACACCATTAAGAGGCGTTCCTGATCTTGGTTTCTGTGCGATCACAGTCCCTACACCTTTGAGTTTGGTAGAAATGCCTATGGATTGCAGAATGTCCAAGGCCTGTCTTATGGATTTTCCCTTAAGATTTGGCATCCTGGAGAGTTCTTTTTTGGTCTTTTGGTTTTTCACCGTTCGCCATTCGTCTTTCAATGGCATCTGTGCCGCCTGTTTTGCTACTATTAGTGCTCGCCCTAAAGTGCCCCGACGTTCACGAGGATCAATTTTTACGCCGTTGAGCAAAACAATATAACTTACTTTAGGTGATTTTTCGGGCCAGAATCCCAGGGCAGTGACCTGGGCTGGAAATTGAGTAGATATTTGCTCAGACTGTTCATCCCACCTAATGCTCGCAAGAGAAGGTCCTCCTCTGACCGCGAGGTTTTCCCGTGATCTGAGCATAAGCTCTTCTGTTAACCAGGGGATTTTGGCCTGCCTTTGATCCTTCACAGAAGACCCGGATGTCAGGAATTCTTTAGGACTTTGTAGGGCCACGTGTGGTGTCACCAATATATTCCCATTTATCAGGGCAGAGAAGGCCCTGAGAATCTGGATCGGACTAGCTGTGATACCCCGGTGCAAGAAACAATTATGTGACCTCGGCATGGCTGAAGACAGGCTGCCCTGGCCTTCACCAGGAAGGTCAATACCTGTAAACTGACCAAACCCAAGACTCCAGAGATCCCTTGACAGGTCGTCATAAGAGATAAGATCCTTCAGCTCCTGTTCAGCCCAGGGACTCCACAGGACCAGACCTTTACCCAAAGTCTCCCATTTCCACTTGTGGGCCATTTCGTTCAAAGACCGGATTTTTGATTTTGGCAGCTTACTTTGTTCAAACATCCGGTTTAAAAGAGGCGCAAGGACCATCAGGTCAACATTATCTTGCAGAGAGTGATTTGTAATATTCGTCGCAGGTAGTTCCCAAAAACGTTCCGGGTCCCAGGAAGGCTTGCTGGCTAAGGCAAGGATCTCACCGTTTTTAACACTCATTATAACAAGACAGCCTTTATCGGCCTTAAGTCTTTTTATCTGACTGCCAAGTACTTTTTCCGCTGATGACTGAATATTTTTTTCAAGGGTAAGCGTAAGCTCCCGTCCACCTGCGTGAATTTGTGGCACATTAGTATGGCTTAAAAGGCTGTCATATGTGTATTCAATTCCCTCAAGGCCCCTGCCGTCTTGATCGACAAACCCCAAAACCGGAGAGGCCAGTGAACCGCAAGGATATACCCTTTTATATTTTTCCAGTATTTCTATTCCCTTAAGCCGCATGTCTTTGAGCTTCAGGCCTTGTTCTACGGAAATGCCGTCCTTTAGACATAAAACACCATGTTCCTCTGACAGCAGTTTTGCCACGGCATGAGGATCAAGGTCAAGAATTTCTGATATCCGTGGTGCCCAACCATCAACTTGCGGCAACTTGGAAGGCCTTGCTAAGGCAGAGATTGTCTTTTGGCTTACGGCGAATATCGCTCCTGTCCTGTCAAGAATTATGCCCCTGTACAGAGGGCTTTGCCGGGAATAGTAGTCACGGCTCCGTTGTTGAGAAAGCCTGGACGAATCAATGTCATCTTCGCTATTGACATTGTTGCTCTGCCAAAAGCAACCAACAAACGATGTGGCAATGATCACAAGACCTGCCAAGCCGAAAAGGAACAAAATTCTCTTATCTTTATAAGGAAAACTCATTCTGATCTCTATCAGTTTAAGCGATTAGCTGTTAGCCATTAGCGTTTAGCTTTGAAAAATCCGGGCATTACGTTAATTAGAAATAACACCCAATGGGTGAAAGTTTGTAATAGTAAAACATCCTGCTTGTCAGGGCGGCAGACCGATAATCATTAAACTAATAGCTAACCGCTAAAGGCTAATCGCTCAATTTAGGTATCAGTTAAAGGATATTGTCTGCCTGTCAGTGGGTGGGTGAAGTCCCATTTTTTTTCCCAATTTTTCCATACGGCTGCGTGCTTTGAGCTGGTCCATTTGAGTGCTGAAATCCTGATATTGAGCACTGAGATGGCCTTCCTCTATCTGAAGGAATTCTATGTCTTTTGCTATTTTCCGGGTCTCGTGAGTGGTCCAGAAGCCCAGGATTAATAAGGCGGATAGAGCAAATATGGGCGCAATTGTCTTTTGACGGATTATCTTGAGTACTTTTGAGAACGAAAGGCTGCTGCCGGTGTTGTTTTTCTGTGCCATCGGAACATATGAACGTCTCTGGGGTATTCTAATCGTTGCTGATCGAGGACTCATTTTTCTTTCTCCTAAAGCAGATTTTGCAAGAAGTTCATCTTAATTTAACGTCTCGGAAATTCTACAACTCATTGAATTTACAGGGGGTTATTGAGGTCTGGATTTTTGCCGGTATACCAATGATCTATTTTCCCAGAACCCATTATTCCATTATTCCAACTTTCCAATTGGGGCGAAGCCCCTAAGTTCAGTTAAGTCGCGCCGGGCTCTATACATTGAGCAATTCTCAGCTTGGCACTTCTGGCCCTGGGATTACTGTGCATTTCTTCAGGGCCTGGTACCAGTGGTTTTTTAGTTAAGGGTTTCAATCTGTTATCTTCTCTGAAAGCGATTTTTACCAGACGGTCCTCCAGGGAATGAAAAGAGATAATACACAGTCGTCCTCCTGGTCTCAGGCAAGACGGGAGTGAGTCAAGGGCCTCTTTAAGGTTGTCGAGCTCTCGGTTCACTGCGATCCGGAGCGCCTGGAAGGTCCGTGTGGCAGGATGAATTCGGCGTGGATGGTATTTTCTGGGAATGGAATGGGCAACCACTTCCGCCAATTCCGCTGAGGTCAGAATCGGGGCTGTCTTCCGCCTGTCATATATGCGTTTGGCGATTCTCTTTGCCCATCTCTCTTCCCCGTATGTTTGGATAAGCTCGGTCAATCTTTTGACCGGAAGCTTGTTGACCATGTCAGCAGCAGTCACTGCACCAGGGGCAGAAGAATCCATGCGCATGTCAAGAGGTTCGTCCCTGGAAAAGCTGAAGCCCCTCCCGCTGTTTTCCAGATGGAAGCTTGAGATTCCGAGATCCATGAGTATCCCATCAACTTGCCCTGTTCTATTGAATAAAAGAACATCATGGAGATGGATAAAATTGCTGTGAACGAATCGAACCTTGTCACCAAATAGGGCCAATCTGGATTCGGCCTGTTCCAGGGCCTCTGTGTCACAGTCAAGGCCAAGGACCATTTTGACTTCAGGGCACCTTGACAGTATGGCCTCTGTATGGCCCCCCATGCCCAGTGTCGCGTCAACATAGACCCCGCCGGGCCTCAACGACAGGCCATCCAGCACTTCGGAAACCATTACAGGGCAATGCATGGTCTCCTTTTTAGCCGCTGATTCCGAATTTAGCGGTGATGTCGCTGCTGTACTGGTCAAAGTTATCCCTCGTTTTTTGCAATTCTTTGTTCAAGTTATCATTGTTTGATATTTCGAAATAAGTGAGCATACCCGAGAGAACCGCATCCCTGGTCAGTCCTGCCTCTTCACGGAGCTTCAGGGGTATCAATATTCTCCCCTGGCCATCCAGGGAACACTCCGCTGCTGCTCCCAACAAATATCTTTTAAAGGCTACGACTTCAGGAGGTCCAAATTGGAACCGGCTGAAATGTTCTTCTATCTTTCGCCATTCCTCAAAAGGATAAGCTGCGAGGCAAGAGGGCAGGTTGGTGACTATCAACCGGCCATCGTATTTTGCCTGCAAGAACTCTCTAAAACGGGCTGGAACGCTAAGACGGCCCTTGGCATCCAAGACATGGGCCGACCGTCCTCTGAACATTGCTTTTACCCCTTTGTCCTACTTTATCCCACTATATACCTATATATTTTAATAAAGTGTTGCCTGTCAAGAGAATTAAAAGATAATTTAACCAAAAAATATCAGTATGTTATATAATAGAAACTGTATTTTACTTTCTTTTTCTATAATTTGCTTTTAAAAATGATGATTCTTGAAAATTGAGACAGAGATATATAAATCACCTCTAATTCATATATCGGAAACAAGTGTCATCTACTTGAAAAAATTTGAAATATTTTTTTGATTATTATCCGGCGATTAAAAATAAAAGGGGCGGTGGCGCAAAGTGGGGAAGATGGGTGATATGAATGGATGGTCTATTTCAGGCTTTCACCCGCTTGGAGGTCTTGCGGGCCTGGCTTTGGATCATCTTGTGTATGTTTTTCCGGTTTGACGTCAGTGGTTTGTGCTGAATTAGTAAGGGTATTTTTTATGGGCCGGTATTTACGCCGGCGTTGGTATTGATTTACGGCCCTATTGTGTTCAGCCAAAGTCCGGGAAAAACAATGTGTCCCGTTATTTCGTGAAACGAAGAATAAATAATCCTTTTTTGATGGATAGAGAGTCGCCCTGATGGATTCCTTGCCTGGGTTTGAAATCGGCCCTTTGGGAAGACCTCTGTTTACGTAAGTGTTATAGGGAGTCCTTTTTCTTAAATCTTTCCACCTGAGACGGCGCTTTTTTACCTTGGTTTCCACAAGTATTCCATAGTGGACAGTTGGATCTGCCTGGAGCGGCATGTTTTTCTTCAAGCGATTCCAGAATACGCAAGCAATTAGCGGCCTTTCTCTTGACCGCATGGCCTCTTTTTCTACTATGGAAGCAATGGTCACTATATCGTGGATTTGAACACCTATTTCTTCCGTTCTGCGGCCGAATTCTTCTGAATTCCATACTTCCCGGAAATGATTTACAAAGGTGCGGAGCATCTCACGTGCCGTGGCGTCCTTGGTCAATTGATAGGTGTCAGGGTAAACATAGCCCTCGGCGCTATCAGCCTTTATGCCCAAAGTTCTTAAGATGTTTTTGTCTCTTGCCACATTGAGAAATGAATCGCTTGATATCAATTTTGCATTTGCAAGAAGGCCATCTATTTGAAACAGGTTATAGCCCTCGGGGATGGTAACCATATATTGGCGGATTTTCCCTTGGACCAGGTAATCCAGGATCTCTATAGGCGTTTGGGTTGGAGAGAGCTCATATTCTCCTGCCTTGATTCTGGTTGTTGCATCTTTCAGCCAGGCCAGGATATAAAATGTCCTCTTGGATTTGATTAAACCTTCTGTTTCAAGTTGTTGTGCTACTGAGGAAAAGGTGCTCCTTGTGGGAATTAATACGATCTTATTTTGGCCTATTTCCGAAACAGGCAACGTACATTCTTTCCAGATCTGATAACCGGACAGAAAAACTAAATAGAGTAAAACAGGTAACCAAAATTCACGTATTATGCGCATATTTATAATTGGTAATTCCCGGTCAGGCCGAAACATCTCTAACATATTTTGGGCTGATTGCCCCTTTCCGTATAATTTCAGGAGGGTCAGTACATACATCTATGATCGTGGATGGGGCTCCTCCGGATGTGGGGCCCCCGTCCAGTATATAGTCAGGGGGACAAGATCGTAACTGATCCGCAACTTCCTCGGCCTTATAGGTGGCGGGGTGTTCTGAGAGATTTGCACTGGTTGCGGTCATAGGATTCCCCAGGGTTTGTACCAGGGAATGTGCCCATGAATGGCTGGAGATTCTTACACCCACTTTGGCTGTATCTGCACAAAGTGGCCATGGTAGCCCAGGTTTAGCTGGCAAAAGCAGGGTCAAGGGACCCGGCCAGAAGCGCTCCATCAAGGTAACTGCTGCCGGCGGAACCCGGCTGACTATATGGATGAGATCCGAAGTATCTGAAATGAGGATCAAAAGTGGTTTATGCCTAGGCCTTTTTTTGATTACATAGATTCGTTCAAGGGCATCGATGTGTTTTATTGAGGCCCCAAGCCCATAGCTCGTCTCTGTGGGAAAGGCTACCACTCCACCTTTCTGCACTATATCTGCAGCTCGTTGGATCAATATGCTGTCAGGTGGTGGGACCATATGATAATTAAAAAATAAATGGACCTTGTGCGGTTAAGAAACTACTCAAACTACTCAAACGTTCGTGACGAGTGCTTTCGTCGCCCCCGAAGGTGAAAATTTACCAAACTAAAGTTCCGAAAAAGGCAAAAGGCTGAGTAGTAAGGGCAAGATGGTTAAATTGCAAGTGAGGCAACCCCCACTTTTTTAGATAGGGCCGGAAGCCCTATACAGGCCATATTTATCCAGCTTAATCCTCAGCCAACTTCTCTGTCATCTTGATGATGCCTCACAGCATATCCGTTATATTTAAGCTGCACGCATAATTACGGAAGGATGCTGTGAACGCCTTTTTACAACAATTTTCAGTTAATATCAAATTCAACCACATCTGTTTTGGCAGGGTCATGATCCATGGATATATCCCCAGCCTTTTCTCCGAAGCCGGTATTGTTCTATTCCTCAGGGCCATGGGATTTTGCAGACTCACCAATGGCCAATTTAAATGACCCGGAAACGGCCAATAAAATTGATCCACCCCTGAGAGGTAAAAGTTCGGTTATAAAGTTCGCTTTGTCTAATAAGAAAAATTTGGCTGCGCTTAATAAAGTTTCAGGCAGGACAGTCAAGACCCGACAGGGTCTGACTATAGGGACCGTGTGGCTTTTGTATCAATTGGCCAAACGACTCGGGATTGTGAATGCCCTGGGGCGGAGTGGAATGGCTAAATTTCTTTTGTCTTTTGGAGCCTGCGAGCCCATCCTCCCAGGCCGAATAGTCCGAAACCCATCAACACGATAGTGGCAGGTTCCGGGACAAAAGCAATCGGGTTAATAACCGGTACTGATGGGACTGTACTGAGTTCGACAATATCTCCAACAAACATGCAACTATCCGCATCTCTTGCCACCTTATTACCATAGGAAGTAAGCGCTATAGTTACGAAATGGAATGTTTGAAAATTGGACCATTGTATTACAATTCGTCCATCGTCAGAAGCATCTATTACTACATCTTTAGGTATATTGTTAATATCATAGTTTGTAGCAAGATTTTCTCCAATTAGCGAATCATTCATTGGTATCATCTGGTAATTAACAGACTTAAGCTCAAATGATGTATTATCGAAATAATTTTGAGGTAAATTGTTTGATAAAGAAACAGCCAACGCGCTCCCACATAGTAAAAAGAACTTAAGTACCGATAAAGTTAAAATCTTCGAAGCCATTCCCCCCCCCCTTGCGTAACCTCACAATAAGTCCCATCGCTTACTAAATATGTAACTTCTCAATAAGTTGGGGTAGATTACTTTTTGCGACTATTCACTGGATTCCTGCCTTCGCAGGAATGACGGGCAGTTACATCCAGACGTCATTACCGCGAAGGCGGGAATCCAGACATCTTACCCTGAGTTATTGAGAAGTTACCTAAATATTTTATGTCCTATTTTGGTAAAAATGCCCCTTCCCAAGCATTTTTACCAAAATCGCTATCAACGTATGATGTGAGGCTATATATTGTTCTGCAAAAAAAATGCCATTTTTTTACTCTTATTTCGTCATTTTTTCTGGATTTTGGGTGCTATTTCCCCGAAAAAAGATAGATGAGTGTAATTTTTTTCCATTTATGGAAAAAATTTTCCCAAAAAAAATTTACTTTCCAAACCAACAAACCCAAATATAATCTTTTCATGGGGCTTCTACACAAAATCTGGAATAAAAAACTGGCATCCTTCATTTTGTAGTTTACACTTTTTCAACATAGACGGATGCCAGCCATTAGCTGTTAGCCGTTAGCTATTAGGTAAAAACTTTGTATAAAA
>Ga0209121_10000926_pt1 | contig 31338 bp, 35 predicted proteins | sample Cruoilmetagenom3_FD_187292 | JGI IMG/M metagenome (GOLD analysis project Ga0209121, IMG submission 187292) | Oil polluted marine microbial communities from Coal Oil Point, Santa Barbara, California, USA - Sample 3 (SPAdes) (version 2) | ecosystem: Environmental > Aquatic > Marine > Oil seeps ...
CTCCTTCTCTAATTTGAGGGCTGATCAAAGAGGGTGGCACCGCGAAGGTAGAAGCCTCTCGCCCCTCGGGCGAGAGGCTTTTTGATTTGGACGAGGAAAATTTAGGCATGGCTCAACTTCGAGGATATCTAAGGGGAACCATAATGCATATGAAGCAAGAGGAAAAAGAAACCCTTCCCTTGAATTATTTACTTGCTGTTTTGTCTGTTCGCATCAGCTGGTGGCGCCGGCCAGCGGCGCCTGAATATAGAAATTAAAAAACAAATAAATTAATAACGAAGGGAGATAAAATGGATAAGAGAACAAAGTTTACTCTGGACGAAAAGGAAATACCCACTCACTGGTACAATATTCAGGCCGATTTGCCTGAGCCACTGCCGCCAGTTTTGCATCCCGCCACAGGAAAGCCAGTAGGCCCCGATGACCTGGCTCCTCTATTCCCCATGGAACTAATCAAGCAAGAGGTAAGTACTGAGAGGTGGATTGAAATACCTGAGGAAGTGCGGGATATTTACCGGCTATGGAGACCAACAACACTATTTCGGGCACATAGGCTGGAGAAAGCCTTGGACACGCCGGCCAAGATTTTCTACAAATATGAGGGGACAAGCCCTCCTGGCAGCCATAAGCCCAATACTGCCGTAGCCCAGGCTTACTATAATAAGCAAGAAGGGGTCACACGTATCACCACTGAGACTGGCGCCGGCCAGTGGGGAAGCGCCCTGTCTTTTGGCTGTACCACCTTTGGTCTGGAGTGTAAGGTCTATATGGTCAGGATTAGTTATGACCAGAAACCCTATCGCCGTGTCATGATGGAGACCTGGGGAGCCAAATGTGTGCCCAGCCCTAGTCCAGATACACAGGCAGGGCGAGATATGCTGGCAAGAGACCCTGATTGCCCCGGCAGCCTGGGTCTTGCTATCAGCGAGGCAGTAGAGGACTGCGTGACCCATGATAATACCCATTATGCCTTGGGCAGCGTGCTTAACCACGTCCTGTTGCATCAAACCGTAAATGGCTTGGAGGCCAGAAAACTAATGATGGAACAGGCAGATGCTTACCCAGATATCATCGTCGGCTGTATCGGCGGAGGCTCAAACTTTGCTGGCCTGTTTCTACCCTTCGTCAAGGATAAAATTGACGGGACAAAGCCGGACCTGCGCATCATCAATGTAGAGCCAGCAAGCTGTCCTACTGTGACCAGGGGACCCTATGCCTATGACTTCGGTGATTCAGCCGGGCTTACCCCCTTAATTAAGATGTACACCCTGGGGCATGGCTTTATTCCACCTCCAGTCCATGCCGGAGGGCTGCGCTATCATGGGATGGCACCAATCATATGCCATCTGCACCGACTAGGGCTTGTTGAAGCCCGAGCCGAGCACCAGCTTGCCACCTTCGAGGCCGGGATAACCTTTGCCCGCGCTGAGGGCATTATCAGTGCTCCGGAGACAAACCATTGCATCAAGGTAGCTATTGATGAAGCTCTCAAGTGTCGGGAATCTGGTGAGTCAAAAACCATTTTGATTGCTCATAGCGGACATGGACATGTTGATATGGCTGCTTATGATGCCTACCTATCGGGTAAACTCGCAGATTATGAGTATCCCAGGGAGATGGTGGAAGCGGCACTGGCTGAACTGCCAAGCATGGGTTGAGAAAAACCGCTGGTGCCATAGTAGAAATCCGCTATGGCACCAGCCAAAAGGTAGTCTATACATCGTATAATTTAAAATTAAACGATACCACCGTAATAAAAAATACGTTTCCAACGAGCTAACATCACTTATTCCACAATTTTTGCTAAAATGCTTTAGAAAATTCTTACACTGCTTTACTTAATTTACAGAAGGCATATAATAATCTATCTATAGAGCTCAGGACTAAAAAGGAAAAGGCAGGTATTTCCGTGCACCAACTTAGCAAGAAAATAAAAGTGGCAGTTGATGCCATGGGTGGTGACTATGCTCCGCAAGAGATAATCCGAGGAGCGGTCATGGCTGCAAAGAAAGGTAATGTAGCAATTACTTTGGTTGGCCATGAAGCCATCGTGGAGAGGGAATTAGCCAAATACGATGTTTCCCATCTACCACTTGACTATGTCAGCGCTGATGAAGTTATCAGGGAAGACGAACATCCTGCCTTGGCTCTTCGGCACAAGCCCAATGCCTCCATAGCTGTAGCAACTGCGCTAGCGAAAGAGGGAGAGGCAGACGCTGTAGTCAGTGCTGGTCCTACCGGAGCAACAATGGCCAGCGCTGTAATGTCAATTGGTTTAATCCCCGGGATACAGCGCCCCGTGGTCTGTGCACCCCTCGTTGGCTTCGCTCCACATACAGTGCTTGTAGATGTCGGAGCCAATGTAGATTGCAACCCAAATCACCTGCTTTCCTTCGCAGTCATAGGGTGTTCCTATGCCAAGAAATTGCTGAACATTGCCCACCCCAAGGTGGCACTCCTGAGTGTCGGAACTGAAGAAGGTAAGGGCAGCAAGCTGACCCAAGCAAGCTACCCACTCTTGGAAAGCAGCAATTTGGACTTTATCGGCAACATAGAAGGGGGTGACATCCTCAGCGGCAAAGCCAATGTCATCGTTTGCGATGGCATTATAGGCAATGTAATTCTAAAGTTTTATGAAAACATGGGGCCCTATATCGTCAGGTGGCTAAAAGACAGGCTGGGCAATTTACCATTGCTAGGCCCAATCAAAAAAGTGCTTAACCACATGGTTTCATTTACTAAAATGGTCGAGGATGAAAGTGGATGTGGAGGTCTGTTATGGGGAGTTAACAGTGTGGTTCAAGTGCTTCATGGGAATAGTCAAGCACAACAAGTGAGCAAGGCAATAGAAAGAGCAAAATTTGCTGTTGAATCTGAGTTGGTTAGCTACTTGACGTCAGAGCTAGCCAAGGTTACAAATAAGCATGATATCACTCTCAATGAAAGTATATCCACTCCAAAGATATGACAGTGCTGAGCTAAGCTTATCATAAAATGAGCTTCATACCTTCATAGCCCAAGCTTATATCAGCTCCCAGCTCTCCAGCTATCTCTGCCACTTCATCCCTGATTTTTCGCTCATAGGGGGGAGCGATATGAATGAGGACGACGCGTGGCATATAACCCTTGAGCTTGCGAAACTGAACGAGCTCCTCTTTCAGAGACCGAGGAGAAAAATGACCACTCCTTGTAAGCTCATCCGTAAACTTATTAGGGCCGGAGATCTCGGTAATAAGCACATGCGGGGAGACATGTTGCCAACAGGTAGATAGCCCGGGACCAGTGTCACCGGTGTAAAACAGGTTCTTGCCCCCCGGAGAGCTAATTTGATAACCGACGGCGGGGACGCTATGTCTTACCGGCAGTGCTAAAACCTCATATCCGAGAATAACTTCTTTTCTATAAGGCTCAATGGTCTTGAGATGGAGAAGTGGCTTCTCCACAGAAGGAAATTCAAGGAAATTGACATATATTTTGCCGTCGAGAAGACAGGGAATCAGGACATCTAGGGTATGGCGCAGGGCATAAACCTCAATGTGCCCTTGCCAAAAGGCAATGTTAAAACCAAGGGTGAGCAAATCCCTGGTATGGTCAAAATGGTGATGCGTAAGCAATATAACCCTGATTTTCTCTTGCTCTGGCAGAGAAAGAGAGGAGCTAAGTCCTCCAGCATCCAGCGCTAAAACTCTATCAATCAGTAGAGAGGTGAGGCGCGTTTCCCTGGTTTCAATATTATGGGCACCTAAGATTTCGAGCTCTATTCCTTCGCCTCCGTGTCGGAAATCAAGCTATTATCACCTATGACACTACTAGCCCCGCGGTAGAATCTTTGCCATTCAATCAATTCCTGAGACAGTATCTGACGCCCCTTCTCAGTTATTTCGTAGCATCGCCGCCATTGTTTGTGAGCGACTTGCTGCCATGTGCTCAACACCAGCCCTTCTCGTTCTAACCTTCGTAGCGCGGAGTACAGGGTGCTCCCCCTCAGTTTGAAGTAGCCCCGACTCCTCCTCTCCAGCTCTTTGGCAATCTGGTAGCCATGCATAGGCAAATCAGCAATGATAAATAGCAATAAAGGCTCTATCACTCCTCTCAACAACTGACATAGATTAGCCTGAGTCATCTTTCACATAGTCTATCATCTCCCCTGGTCTAACTCCACCTTTTATGACACAAGTAGAGGTCTATCAAAGTAGGAAAAGTCCTGAGGGAATCTAGCATCTTCGTCTCGCTGGTATTTCCACCCTGTGCTCCCATTCAGGATGATAGACTAAACGATCCCGAGTAGAAACTTTACTAGCGAATGTAAAAGTGCTAAATTCACTGGATGTTCGTGGTTTCAAATAAGATCAAACATATCCTTATTGCCCTGGCGCTAATAACCGTAATGCTAAGCGCTGGCGGCTGTTCTCTCCTTCAGACACTCACACCACCCCAAACTGGCGACTCAACTGAGCCGACTAATCCCAACTGGACATTTCCCTCAGATGACAGCCAGCCAACTATACCACTTCCCCAATTCGCCGACGTCGTTGATCAAGTGAAGCCCGCAGTGGTATCAGTACACACTGAGAAGCTTTACCAGGATATTTTCGGGCGTCAGCACTCCCAAAGTAGCGCTGGCTCCGGAATAATAATCGACCCTGAAGGATACATAGTTACCAATAATCACGTAGTTGAGGATGCGACTAATGTAGAGGTCGTGCTAGATGATAGCAGGACTTTCTCTGGTAGCATAGTAGGCACCGATGCAGTAGCCGACCTGGCAGTGATTAAAGTTGAGGCTGAAAGCTTACCCCATGCTACCCTTGGCAAATCATCTGAGCTACGTGTAGGCGATTGGGTGATAGCTATTGGCAACGCTCTAGGGGAAGGGATATCAGCGACTGAGGGCATCATCAGCCGTTTAAATGTGTCCATCACCATTTCTTCCGGGAGTGCTCTTCACGACCTGATTCAGACCACAGCCGCTATCAATCCCGGAAATAGTGGCGGCCCGCTGGTGAATATGACTGGTAAGGTAGTGGGCATAAATAGTGCCAAGATAGCCGCAGTCGGAGTGGAGGGCATGGGCTACGCTATAAGCATTGATAGCGCCAGCCCTATCATTCAAGACTTAATTGGGGGGGTAAGTGTGGCTCATCCCTGGCTAGGAGTGTGGTTGTATACCGTGACTCCCTCTATAGCTACACAATACGAGCTTTCAGTGGATGAAGGAGCACTCATCACGGAGGTATTTCCTGACAGTCCTGCAGAAGCTGCCGGATTGAAGGAGAGGGACGTCATTATCCAGCTCCAAGGCGAGGATATAGATAGTGCTGAAGCAGTGTCACGAGTCATACTAGGTTGTGAGGTCGGGCAAGAGATACAGATAAAAGTGGTCAGAGGGGAAACTATCAAGACAGTCACTGCTTACTTAGGGCAAATGCCATCTCAGTAAACCCTCTTCACTCCAAACAAAACTTCGCAGTTTGAAATACGATGCTTCTCCACATAAGCATCCTCAGATGGTGGGGCGTCAACAAGCTCCCGTGCCAACGTCTCCTGCTTAATATAGTCAGCAAAATCACTCATTGCTTCCTTAACTGCCTCCTCCGCCTGATAATAAGTAACAATGTGGTCAGCAATGTCAAACCTGGCAGCACGACGCATAGTCTGGATATACCGCACAACCTCTCTACTTATCCCCTCGGCAATCAGATCAGGAGTCAGCTCGGTGTTCACTGCTACCCAATACCTGGCATCACCAGCTACACTATAACCCGGAGTATCAGGAGAAAATTCCTCATTGACAAACTCCATCTCCCTGACATTGATTTCCTCCAATATGTCAGAGACAAAGCTACGCAAAGCTTCCCTTTCTTGCACCGAGATTGCTTTGACCACTACTTTAGACAAAGGCTGCCGCACCTTAATCCCCACCTTAGCCCGTGCTGCCCTACCCAGGCTTGCCATCCTCATCGCCAATCGAACATCGCTGTTCAGCCCATCATCAATTTTAGCCTCATCCGCCACAGGGAAATCACTTAGATGCACACTCTCCTCAGCCCCAGAATCAACAGAGCGCACCAAATTCTGATACAGTTCTTCAGCCACAAATGGAACCAGAGGAGCCAAAAGCCGGGACAAAGTCACAAGACACTGATATAAAGTAGTATAGGCAGCAAACTTGTCACTATCCTCCTCGCTCTTCCAAAATCGCCGCCGGCTCCGTCTCACATACCAATTGGAAAGGTCATCCACAAGCTCTTCCATCCTCCGCGCTGCCATGGTGGGGTCATAAGCATCCAATGCCTTGGTCACCCCAGCTACAAGTTTGTTGAGCTCCGAAATAATCCAGGTATCAAGCCTGGAAGGAGATATGGAAGCCGAGGGCTGCGGAACAAAATGGTCAATGTTAGCATAGAGGACAAAGAAGGAATAAGTATTCCATAAAGTAAGCAAAAACTTCCGCATGCCTTCAGCAACCATCTGGGTAGAGAAGCGATGGATATACCCTGCCGGTGTAGAGGTTAACAGATACCAACGAATGGCATCGACGCCATACTCATTAACCACCGCCCAGGGGTCAATTACATTTCCCTTAGCCTTGCTCATCTTCTCCCCTTGGGCATCAACAATATGTCCCAGACAGATGACATTCTTAAAGCACGGTTGCCCGAATAACAGGGTAGATATGGCATGCAGGCTGTAAAACCAGCCCCGAGTCTGGTCAACAGCCTCACAAACAAAATCAGCAGGGAACTCTTGCTCAAACTTATCTTTATTCTCAAACGGATAATGCCATTGGGCTATGGGCATAGCTCCAGAGTCAAACCAGCAGTCAATTACCTCGGGAATGCGCCGCATCTCACCATTACACTCAGCGCAAGCAAAGGTAATTTCATCAACATAGGGGCGGTGCAAATCCAGTTCACCTCTCTCAAAAATTTGCGCTGCAAGCGATGATGCAACACCAGGTTTATTTTTCAACTCATCAACGCTGCCTACACATTCATAATTTCCACACTCAGAACAACGCCAAATGTTAAGCGGCGTTCCCCAATAGCGTTCTCGAGAAATAGCCCAATCAACATTGTGCTCCAGCCAGTCGCCGAAACGACCGTACTTAATATAGTCCGGATACCAATTTATTTCAGCGTTCCCAGAAATAAGCCCACTCTTGACCGCTGTGGTCTTGATATACCACGCTCTTTTAGCGTAATAGACCAGAGGCGTCTCGCATCTCCAGCAAAAAGGATAAGTATGAACAATTCTCCCGCTGCGATAGAGCAAGCCGTGTGATCTGAGTTCATCAAGAACCAAAGAATCAGCATCCTTTACGAACTCGCCAGCAAAGGAATACGTGCCCGTCATTTTTCCTTCCAAGTCAACAGGTTGAACAAAATCAATCCCGCTTTCCATTCCGGCATCGAAATCAACCTCTCCAAATGCAGGAGCAGTATGTACAATACCAGTTCCGTCCTCCAGAGAAACAAAATCAGCGGCGATTACTGGGTAAGTTAAATCCTCTCTGGACTCCTGCACAGCCAGGGAAGGTAAACTCAGACGCTGCACTCCAAAATCATGAGGGTTAAACAAAGGCTCATATTCCAGATGTACCAAATCTTCGCCAAGAACAGTGCCTATCTCGGTATAGCCTTCAAGCCCAAGCTCGCCCACAAGCATTGTGGCTAAAATAAGATAATCTTCATCTCCCTCCATAACACTATACTCGGCATCAGAGGCGACAGCTACGGCAGTATTACCTGGCAAAGTCCAGGGAGTTGTGGTCCAAACAAGAAAATAAGCAGGTTTGTCAAGCAAGCGCTGGGGCTCAAGAATGGCCCGTAACGATGTATCTCTGCCCAGCAGCGAAGCGGGAGTGAGTTTAAACTTTATGTAAACTGAAGGGTCCTCAGCATCATCTCTATAACCCAGAGCTACCTCGTGAGAGCTCAGTGACGTGCCACACCTGGGACAATGTGGAGTTACCTTATAACCCTGGTAAATCAAGCCTTTGTCCCACATATTCTTCAATGCCCACCAGCAAGACTCAATGTAACCATTATCCAGGGTTACATAGGCATGCTCCATATCAAGCCAGAAGCCGATACGCTCTGTCATTCTCTCCCATTCCTTGATATAGCCAAACACGCTTTCACGGCACCGTTGGTTAAACTCAGCTATGCCATATTCTTCAATTTGACCTTTATCACTAAATCCCAGACTAGTCTCCACCTCCAGCTCTACAGGCAATCCATGAGTATCCCATCCTGCCTTGCGTGACACAGAATAACCTTTCATCGTTTTGTATCGGCAAATAGCATCTTTAAACAATCGAGATAACACATGGTGAATCCCGGGACTACCATTAGCAGTGGGAGGACCCTCATAAAAGACATAGCGCTGTTTCCCTTGCCTCAGCTCGATGCTCTTGCCAAAAATCCTTTGTTCCTTCCAAAAACGAAGGATGCCCTCTTCTAGCTGAGCAAAATCTACTTTGCTACTCACCTTCTGGAACACGATTTAATCCTCTCTCAGCAAAATAACTACTTTTCTGCCCCCGCCTTTGCCTATACTATGAGTAAGCACATCGGGGTGATCAGCCAAAGCCAGGTGGATAATGCAACGTTCATCAGGCGGCATCGGCTCCAAGGTTATGCTATGATGCCTCAAGTTCACTTGCTCTGCTAAGCGCAAAGCCAACTGTCGCAGAGAATCATAGCGCCGTTTTTTATATCCGCCAACATCAACAGATAAGGGCAACCATGTTTTTAACTGACTCGCCACCATAAGCTTAACAATATATGCTAAGGAGCTTAAAGATTGCCCGCGACGACCAATCAAGATACCTAAATCCTCCCCCTCGATGTTCAAAACTATAGGTATCTCGTCGGATGAGGCTTCAACTTTCCCTCCCACCCCCATCAATTCAAGCAACCTCTCCAAAATTTCTGTAGCTATTTCAATCACGTCCTCTTTTGGTGGGCCTAATGGCTTCACCCTAATCACAGCCTTTTCGCTCCCTATCCCCAAAACTCCAGACCTGCCTTGTCTGACAACCACCACCTCAAACTCATCACGGCTTACTCCCAGCCGTGTTTCTGCTTCACTCACTGCTTGTTCCACTGTCTTGCCAGTTATTTCCAGTTCCTCCATATTGTGCTTCCTTCTCACTGGAAAGCTGTTTTCCTACCTGTTTGTATTGTGACTGCCCAATGGCCTTCTACTTGCTTGCCCCCTTTGGCACCATGTTCGTAGAACGAAGTTTGAGGTAACCCCAGCCACCACCAAGAAAATATTGAATTACAATGCCAATCAGGTTGGAGACCAGCCAAAAGAGAGCTAAACCACTGGGAAACATTAAGGCAAAGAAGCCGAACATGAGCGGCGTCATCAGCAACATCATGCTGCTCATCTGCCTTTGTGCCGGGTCAATAGAAGGCGCCGTGGTCATCTTTTGCTGCACCCACATCGTGCCAGCAACTAGAATGCCTAAAACGAAATCAGGTTGTCCCAGGTTGAGCCACAAGAACTGACTGCCCACAGGTATAGCGCTACTTATCGCTTGCGAGGAATAAAGATGACGAGATAAATCCAGTAAGTTCTCTGGCGTAGCAGCCACCAGCTTAATAATGGCTTGGTATAGAGCAATCCAGACAGGAAACTGAACCAGCATAGGCCACAAACAGCCTAGCGGGTTCACTCCAGCCTCCTTATAGAGCTTACTCATCTCCTGCTGAAGTTTTTGCTGATTTTTGCCATATTTCTTTTGCAGCTCTTGCATTTTGGGCTGCATTGTTTGCAAAGCTTTAGTGGATTTCATTTGTTTCAAGGTGAGAGGCGTCATTATGGCGCGAACTATAATAGTGAGGACAATAATGGCCAGCCCGAAGCCAAGAATATCACTTAGACCAATCAACCCGTTGAGTATCGGGTCAAGAATAACTAAATTCCAAACGTCTCCCATATCACAAACCCTACTCCATAGTCAGAGAAAAGTTCCAGTCTATCTCCTTTTGGTTCACATCTATAGCATATAGACAGTTATCCTGGCCACGGATATAGACCATGCCTTCGTGAGCGCAAAAGGACGCCCGAATGGGAGCATCAATAGATGGTTTATTATCCTCTTCTGGATTCTTAATTCGCTCTCCATCGCCTGTTTTTGAATTAACAACATATACATTGCCTGATTCAGCAGCCACCACCAACAAATCACCCACCAGAACCGGCGAGCAGACTACGGGGCTTTCAGCATCAAATTCCCATAACTGTTCACCCGTCTCAGCATTAATGGCATAGACTTTGCCATCCAGGCATCCAGCATAGACAACATCCTCATTAACTAAAGGCGTGGCCCAAAACCAGTTGCCAGCAGAGAATTTCCACAACGGCTCATCGCACCCTATTTTCACAGCGTAAAGGTTGCGGTCGAAGGAGCCCACGAATATAGTATCTTTATAAACCAGCGGCGAAGAAACTAGCCCTGCTTCCGCTTGGAAACTCCACGGCAACAAACTACCGTCTTGGGCTGACAAGGCGTAGAGGTAACCTTCATAAGTGCTTACATAAATGGTATCCCCCGCAATTGTGGGGCTTGTCCATAGCTTATCGACTTTATCGACTGAAGGCGGCTCAAATTTCCACTTAAAATCGCCGTATGTCATATCCAGGGCATAGACTCTGCCATCAGAGCTGCTCACATAGACAGTATCATCGTCCACTACAATACCACCCACAATGGCCCCAATAAAACCAGCTCCTCTGGGATAAAGCCACCTATCAGCCCCTGTAGCCTCAACCAGGGCATATATCTTGCCCTTGTCACCACCATAGGTACCAATATAGAGCAACTCCTCACCTACAGCAGGCGTACCATATATGCCAGCCGTCTGGAATGACGGCCCACACGAGGCACCAGCAGCGGGCAACGTGATAGTCTCACAACGCCATTCACCATTGGCAGAAGAAGGAAAAGCAAGTTCTCCACTTCGCGCGGTGGGATTCACAGCCAGCACCGTGCCTTCCATAGAACCTACGTAGAGGATTCCATTTTGACAGGTGACACCAGAGAAACCTTGAGGTCCTGCTTGGCCAACACAACCAAGCATACCCAGACCAAGGGAAAAAACTACGATAAAGGAAACTAACGCCTTAAACTTCACTTTAATAGACTACAAATTCTAACTAAGGTACAGGGTCATAACCACCTTCGCCAAAAGGATTACAGCGAGCTATTCGCTTAATCCCCATCCAGCTACCTTTAATAAGGCCATATTTCTGGATCGCCTCATAAGTGTACTGAGAACAAGTAGGCTGGAAACGGCAAGAATGAGGGGTAACCTCGGATATCGTTGCCTGATATAACTTAATTAAGTCCAGCGCTAAGTGCTTCATCTCTTTGTAACAATTGTGCTCGACCTAGCAACCCGGTTACTGCTTTTTCCAGTTGCTGATAATCAGCATTGACTGCATCGCGACGGGCGATAAATACAATATCCCAGCCTGGCTTCACCGATTGCAGTCTGAATATCTCCCTGAGCAATCGCTTCACCCTGTTGCGTTGCACAGCTTTACCCACTTTCTTAGTCACAGAAAGACCACATCTGCTTGAGTTCAAACCATTGGACATTGCTTTCATTACCAGCAGACTATCTGCCCAAGTTCTACCTTGTTGATAAACTAAAACATATTGAGCTCTCTTATTTAAAGCCCAAGGTTCTTTCATAAAGACACTACTAAACCGGGGTTAGCTTCCACCTCCCCTTAAGACGCCTCGCCCTTAGTACCCTTCTGCCAGCCCGAGTGGCCATCCTGGCACGGAAACCAACTTTACGTCTCCGAGAAATCTTCTTTGGTTGGTATGTACGCTTCGGCATTCAACCCCCTACAACATCTAGTGACGCAGACCCACACCACCCGTCTTCCAGATATGTCCCGGAGCGTAAGGCAGTAAAGCTAAAAATCGAGCCCTCTTTATAGCCAGAGCCAGTCGCCTTTGATGCTTGGCACAAGCCTTGGTTTTACGCCGCGACATAATTTTACCACGGTTAGAAATACAGTGACTCAGTGTAGAGGCATCCTTGTAATCTATCTTCACCGTCCCAGTGCAGAAGGGACAAATCCTTGGCGGGGCAACGAAATTCCTTGTTCTCCTTGCTTGGCGTACATAAGCCATATTCACGCTCCTTCAACCCAATCAAATGGTAAATCCTCAGGCTCAATATCTCCCTCCTCTGGAAGTGATGCTACAGCCTGTCTACTAAGAAAGAGCACCCGGTCCGCAGTTACCTCAAGACTAGTGCGCATTTGCCCATCTTGTCCCTGCCAATTGCGAGCATGCAACCTCCCCTCAACATAAACTTGCCGCCCTTTTTTTAAAAATTCATTGCACGCCTCACCTTGTTTTCCCCAAACGCTAATCCTAAACCAGTCTGTCTCCTCCACATTCCCCCCAGCAGAAGTAGTATAACGACGATTAGTAGCCATGCGAAACGAGGTGACCGCTTTGCCATCAGGTGTGAACCTCATCTCAGGGTCAGAACCTAAATTACCAATGAGTATTACCTTGCTTAAGCTTGCCATACTCAGTTATCCATTCTCACCACAAGGTATCTTAAAACGTCTCCCATCCCCTTAAGAGTTGTCTCAAGTTCCTTGAGCGACTTGGGCTCTAGTTTGAACCGAGCTAGAAGATAATTAGCTTCCATAAATTTCTCCACAGGATAGGCCAGCTTCCTCCTCCCCCATTGATTCATCTCCTCCACAACACCACCCTGGCCACTGATGGACTCCCTTATTTTACTCGTGACAACCAGCATTCTCTCCCCGTCAAGCTCGGGGCTAATTAAAGTGACTAACTCATAAGCTCGCATTTTACACACCTAGTATCAATTTTCGCCTAGTATAACATACTAATAACCATAACTTAAGCGAAAAATTAAGGGGGGCGGCAAATTGCGCTCCCTCATTTTCTTCTGCGTAGCATTTATATCATAACTAACACGATAATGATACATAATTTGAGCATCACCATCATAGATGGCATAGCTGGCTCTGGGATCACCATCGCGAGGCTGCCCTACACCACCAGGATTAATTATTAAACGAAAACCCTGTGAACCTAACCTTATTTCCTGGGGAAGTCTGGCACCAAGACAAGCGCCAGTATTATCACACCAAAACATTAGCGGCACATGGGAGTGTCCCACAAGACAGAATTTAGTGTCGAAGTAATTAAAGTTATCCCGAGCGTCGTCCACTGACAATATATATTCCCAAATAGGGTGCCGAGGACTGCCATGGACAAGGACAAAATCACCCTGCTTCAAACTGAGGGGGAGATTTTGCAAATAAATTATATCCTCAGCAGTTAGTTGCTGCGCTGTCCAGCGACAAGCTTCAGCAGCATCAGGATTGAAATCCGAAATGTCAATTTTGCCAATGGCAGCCCAATCATGGTTACCAGCAACACAAACGTGATTATACCGACGTAACAACTCGATACAAGCATGGGGTTCAGGACCATAGCCCACTACATCACCCAAGCACCATATCTCACTAACTCCCCCTCTGACCTCGATATCCTCAAGCACGGCTTCAAAAGCAACCAAGTTGCTATGAATATCACCAAGAATGGCATAACGCATAATAGCCACGATTATAGCATTTACCTGCCAAATTCTTAAGCTTGAGACCCTGACAAAGCGAATGCTATAATCACAAGATGAAGCTATCCGAGCTAGGAGAATTTGGTCTAATCAACCTTATACACGGCACAATTGATAAGCTCAAAAATCCTCAGCAATCAGCCTGGCAGCAACTTCTCCTTGGCATTGGCGATGATGCTGCTGCCTGGCAAGGTGATAATCTTATCCAATTAGCCACCACAGATACCTTAGTCCAAGACATACACTTCGACTTAAATTTCATCACCTGGGATGAGTTGGGGTGGAAAGCGCTGGCTGTTAATTTAAGTGATATAGCTGCCATGGGTGGCATTCCCAAATATGCCCTGCTCTCTCTAGCGCTGCCCGCTGAAATTGAGGTAGAAAGTATCTCCAGATTTACCACTAGCATGGCACATCTGGCGGCAGAATATGGCGTAGCTATAGCTGGTGGTAACATCGCCGGCTCCCCCAACATAGTTATCACCATCACTGTGCTAGGTTACCTACGGGGCGAAACAATGCTCAAGCGCTCAACAGCCTCCCCAGGCGAGCAAGTGGCCATCACAGGATACCTGGGATTATCAGCAGCCGCTTTAGAAATGTTCCATAAGAAAATAAGCCTGGATACTGAAACAACTACTATTCTAAGAAAAGGCCATGCCCAGCCTGTGCCTAAGGTAAAAGAGGCACAAATTTTAGTCCAGCACGGAGTTAAAACTGCCATAGACATAAGCGATGGGCTTATTGCCGACCTCACTCATATATGTGAGGCCAGCAAAGTGAGCGCTGAGATACAAATAGATCGAGTGCCTGTACACCCCTTAGTCAAAGCCCATTTCCCCGACTACCAGGAACTGGCCTTACACGGAGGAGAGGATTATGAACTGCTTTTTACCGCCAGCAAAACTGTTACTGGCCAGGTTAGTCGAGCTTTAGACTGTCCCGTGACCGTAATTGGTAACATAAAGGAAGAAAGTCCACCGCAGCGGGTGAACTTGGTTGATAATGAAGGAAATGTCATCCCTTATAACAAGCGAGGTTGGGAACACTTTAAGAATGGAATTTCTAACGCTAAACTCACATAGCCCTGAGCAAACTCAGCTTCTGGGGACTCGCTTAGGTAAACTAGCCCAGAAAGGCGATGTTTTCCTTTTCGTGGGGGATTTGGGAACAGGCAAAACCTGCCTTATCCAGGGTCTGGCCCGAGGGCTGGATATACAAGAGTATGCCTTCAGTCCCTCCTTTGTCATCGTCAGAGAATATCATGGCAGGATTCCCTTATACCATGTTGATTTCTACCGCCTTGACCATATTGAGGAAATTGCCGACTTAGGACTGGAGGAATACCTGTATGGCAACGGAGTCTGTGCTGTGGAATGGGCAGAGAAGGGACTACCTGTACTACCCCAGGAGAATTTGCTGCTGGAGCTACACTATGTCTCTGACTCCGATGCAGAGCGTATCATCCATCTCAGGCCTGAAGGCAAGCGCTATGTAGACTTAATAAACAAACTCAAGGGCACTTTAGACAAGGAAGGGCCATGGAGCTAGCCATAGATACCTCTTCTAATATCCCCAGTATTGCCCTGTCTCATAAGGGTGAAATCCTGATTGAGCTAACCTGGCAATCGGCGCAAAACCATACTGTGGAACTGACGCCAAACTTGCTCCGTTTACTACAACAAGCCCAGATAGACCAAAGCTCTATAGAGGCGATTTTCGTGGCCAAAGGCCCCGGGAGTTTTAACGGCCTAAGAGTGGGAATAAGCGTAGCCAAAGGACTAGCTTTTTCCTTACACATTCCCTTGCTCGGCATAAGCACTTTGGAGGTCGAAGCCTACCCCTTCGCCTACACTGGACTGCCGCTATGCCCTATTCACACGGCTGGTCGCCAGGAAATTGCCACTGCCCTTTATCAACAAAAACATAAACAGTGGCATCGCTTGGAGGAAGAACATTTAACTACCGTTGAGACACTGTGCCAGCAAATTCAACAACAAACGATTTTTTGTGGTGAAATCCCCCCAGATATCATGGGTGAGCTAAGGCAAAACTTGGGCGAGCAAGCTATAATACCACAAGGCGCTGTAAGATTGCGTCGCGCTGGTTTCCTGGCCATGTTAGCCTGGCAAAAACTTAGCACAGGGGAGCACGACGATTTGCTTACCTTACAACCCTTATATCTTCGCCCTCCCCATATAACCAAACCCAGGGAAAGGAAAATCTAGGGAAAGGACAGGCAATGCAAGTTCCCAAACTGCAAATAACGGGCGGTTACAGCAAGCTTTGCTTCGCTTGCGGCCGGGATAATCCCATAGGGCTAAAGTTGAACTTTGTTCAGGATGGTGAGATAGTCAAATCCAGCTTCATCCCAGGAGAATTCCACCAGGGCTGGCAAGGCATAACCCACGGTGGCATTCTTTGCACCCTCCTCGATGAGGCAGCAGCTTATGCCATTATTTGTAAGGGGCTAGACTGCGTTACTGGTAAAAGCGAGGTGAGATTCAGACATATATCACTCATCAAGGAGCCTATCCAAATTTCGGCACAGGTCACCAAGTTGACCAGAAAACTGGCTGAGACTCAAGCCACCCTCGCCCTGGAAAACGGCACAATCATAGCTGAATCATCTTCTCTGTGGTATATAGTAGGACAATCAAAAATGACCGTTCTATGGGATTTGGATGGAGTTATTGCTGATTCTAACTCATTCCACTTCGCCGCCTGGCAGGAGACCTTCGCCAAAAGAGGAACAAAGCTCAGCAGGGAAGCTTTCAACAAGCTTTTTGGCAGCAGAAACGACTTTATAATCCAGAGTATCTTAGGAAAGGGAACTAGTGAAACAGATATTGAGGCAATAATACAGGAGAAGGAAACGAGCTTCCGGGAGAAAGCAAAGGGGGACATTAAGCCCTTCCCCGGAGCAATCAGCTTATTGAACGTCATTAAGAAAGGAAACTTTAAGCAAGCTTTAGTCTCCTCAGCTCCAAGGGAGAACATAGATTTTATCACCGGCGAGCTTGATATAGGAGAATATTTTGACTGCATTGTTTCCGGCCATGAGGTAGCTGAAAGCAAGCCCAGCCCCCAGATATTTCTTCTAGCGGCTCAAAAACTAGCTGCTGCACCTGAAAATTGCATTGTAATTGAAGACTCCCCTCTGGGCATTAAAGCAGCCAAAACGGCGGGAATGAGATGCCTGGCTGTAGCCAATACTCACCCTAAAAAGGGATTGGATCAGGCTGATACAGTTGTCGACTCCCTGGAGGAACTAGATTTAATCACTTTCATCAAAGGGGTAATGAAGTAATAGGAGGCTCATACAATGGTTTTAAACCAATGCCCTAAAGAATATATCCTAGAGACTCACCGCTCCCGGACACCCGATTCCACCCTTCGCTTTATCGCTGCCACCAAGGAATCTCTGGGACTAAGCTCCTTCCAGGACTCCACAGACGTTGACAGAATCGGGCTACCTGTCTTTACCACCCATAGGATAAGACCAGATGGCTCCAGAGCTGACCACGCCGGCAAAGGCATCTCCACAATCCAGGCACAGGTGTCAATTACTATGGAGGCCATAGAAAGGTACTCTGCCGAGTTCAGGCCTGAGGATATAAACAAACTGGTAAAAGGAAGCTACAACAACTTAAGAAATGACAGGAATGTCCTTGATCCCCCAGAGCTTCTGCTTTCACAGTTTACTACGTACAACCACAATGATGACTTGTACTGGGTCAGGGGATATGACCTGGTAAAAAATGAGGATATTCTGGTTCCAGCTTGCTCGGTGTACCATCCCTTCGATCTTGACGATAACTTTCTCAGGGCAACGGATACCAATGGTCTTGCCTCAGGTAACACCATGGAAGAGGCCGTATTTCATGGGCTCACCGAGCTAATAGAACGGGATGCCTGGAGCATCGCCAAATTTACAAGGGCATTCACCGATGCCATTGTAGTACATGACCAGCCTGATACTCAATTCATAATAGACTTAATACAAAAGTTTCAAAGCGCGGATATCCAGATAGCCGCCAAGGATATCACCTCAGACATCGGAGTGCCCGTAATCGCCGTCTTTGCCCAGGATTTGATATATGAAGGCATGATGCTCCTAAATGGCTTTGGGGCTCATCTGGATCCCAAGGCCGCCCTGGCCCGTGCCATCCTGGAAGCTGCCCAGGCCAGAGTCATGCATATCCAGAAGTTTGGACCTGAAGGCAGCAGAGACTGGGTCCCACCTTATCTACAGTCTGAGGAAGAGGAAAGTGAATACGAACCCTGGCTATATGCCCATGAGCAGAAAAACCTCAGCGAACTAGAGGTGGGATATAGCCAGGATATCCTGGAAGATATCAAGGCTGTTACAGCCAAACTACAGGCAAACGGACTACAGAAAATTATCGCCGTAGACCTCACCAGGCCTGAAATAGGCATCCCCGTTGTAAAAACAATAGTCCCTGGATTGGAAGTCTACTGCTTTGATAACACGCGAATGGGGGGAAGGTTATTTAAATCGCTGTCGGAAGGAGATTAAATGCTTTCTGAGGAAGAAGTCAGGCAAAGAGCAAAATATTGCTATTGCGTTGCCCTGCAATTGAACTGGCTCTGCAGCAACGAGAGCATTGACCCCGGCAAATACTGGGAATATGCGCAAAAATCATCGCTACACCTGGGAGGTGATGAATTCATACGTATGACCATTGAAGAAGCTCAGCTTAACCAGCAAAGCGATGATGGCCTGGAGTATTTAATTTCACTGTACGAGGCATTCGCTCATGCCTTCTGTGAGGTCTTGCAAATTGAGTTTGAGGAAATTAAAAATAGCATACCTACGGAATTACTCCACACACTTGCCAGCGAAGTAGGAGTGAATATCAAATTATAAAGTAATGGGGGGCTTAGCCAAGCCCCCCAACTTTAGAGCTTTTTTAGCTCTTTTAGCCCTCGATGAGCTTCTTTATGTCTGGTGGATACTCAGGCAGAGGCTCAGGAAGGAATATGCGCTCGGGGTCAACGAACTCTCGTATCACAAATAGCTCCCTGTATGTCGGCCTGGGAGTTTCACCTCTTACCCTGGACACATTCAAGTCAAAGGAACACTCCTCTTTAATTTTGTCCACAGTCACGCCAGGATGGAAGGTATCCAGATACATTTCTCCGTTATCATCGAACAGGAATACACCCATATTGGAGACGATAGCCTCAGGCCCAGACTCAGCAAATACACTGCCTTTCCAGACCTCCTTCTTGGGCTTCCACTCTCCACTGGGCCAATCATAACACCACCAGCCAGGAGTGGTGGTATAATCATTCCTCTCTATAAACCTTCTCTTCTCCTGGAGGATAATGAACACACATCTCTTTGACATAGGTCCGATGTCTCCATTACCTCCGCTCCCGGTGAATCTGTGTGTGGGATGGTAGTAGTCCCCAATGCAGGTACAATTTACGCCACCATATCTGTCTACCGCAGCGCCGCCTAAGAATCCCAGGGTAACAAAACCTTGCTGTAGATAATACCCGAAGGTGTCAACCAGTCCTCCCAAACTGGAGCACAGATAAGCAGCCCTGTGGTCACATACCGAGGCTGGGACATGCATCGTTTTGCCATCACAGACGCCGGCCTCATAGATTAATAAGGCGTGGGGAGCATTCAGAAATTGTGCGCACATGATGCCCACCATGGGAAGCCCGGTGCCGGCGAAGACAATATCATCATCCCTGACCGCATGGGCAGAGGCCGTTGACATCGTCTCAGCCAGGACAAACTCTCCGTTTTTGGCTGGCTCATCGGGAATTGCATCAATCAGGCCTACCATTTCTTCCATAGTTTTTGCCATTCTTTTCTCCTCCTTTCTAATAAGCTCCGGAGCCTCAACCTTGGCAGCCTCAACACGAGTTGCTGGTCCTCGGCGTAGGCTCAAAGCCAACGTTACACACACTAACACTGCCAGAACTGCCGCAACTATATATGAGGTTATCGGCTCCATTTTATCCTCGCATCAATATCCGAATCTGGCCACAGACAGCGGCTCAAACATCTTGGGAGCTGGTTTCTTGCCCCTCCGGATTCTGGTGCTATAACCAGTCAGTTCATCTGCCTTCAAATCCAGCAATTTTTGGGCACCGAGTTTCAGTATATACTCGTTCCAGTTTGCCGGCCCAAATACCCACTCATCCATCCATGCCTTCATGGTCTCCTCAGTCCTTGAGGCAGCCTGCGCCGCCATCATGAACGGCATATCATAGTCGTAATAGAACGGTACACCACTGGGGTGAGCCCCATAGGGAACTTCCACAATGGCATCAACAGTGAAGTAGGGAATCTGATTCAGCTCCGGTATCCTTCTCAGTTCCTCCTCGGGGACTATCTCCTCACAGGTGACAATAAATTTGTCACAGGCAAATGCCATTTCCTTATCAACGGTGCCGATGCCTCTCCAACCAGCCGTTCCCTTGGGTCCTGCCCTGGAAACATGGACTATTCCAAGTTCTGGCCTGGCAGCAGGGTATAGATTGACCGTGCCATCCCCAAAGAAGGGGTCTTTCATCTGAACGAATTTCTTTAGTGGTATTCTCGGGTTCTTGCCATCTCTGAGCCCTTCCTTCGCCAATCGGTCATATGCCAGATTGAGCTGGTCAGAGCCTGTGCCGCTATAAGCGGGAATGAACGGAATCCCTAGCGCTCCAGCCAGAAACCTGAAGGCCATAGTTGCGTGGGTATGGTCCTCATAGAATATATGCCCTTCCTTGTAACGCCTCTCAAAGTTGGCGTCCAGCTTCCCCGCCATCTCTCCCCAACCAGCCCAGTCGGTTTCATAGATTTTAATCCGCTTGGCCGCGTTCAACAGGAAGGTGGCATTGCTGGCATGTCTGTCTATGACATGCAGGTCAGTAAAACCCTGTCTTATCGTCTCCCAGAACCACGCTGTGGGAACCCTGTTCATGGAAGTGAATCCGCCAATGGCAATACTGATACCATTGCGCATGTACTTCTTTACTGCTTCCTCAAGTGATAGTGTTTCGGCCTTTTTTGCCGCTTCACGATATCTAGCCATCCTTACCTCCTTTCAACTCTTGTATTATGCCTTCCCTTGTGTACTCTCTTACATCAACCATAATTACTAACTCCGTGAGAGCTTCGACCATCGCCCTCAATTTTCCTTGAGAAACTACTTCACCTCCTTTCGTTAAAAGTATTCAACAAAAAGGACAAACATCATCTGGAACACCTCTTATATTGTATGTCGCTGCCTCCCCACTGTCAATACATCCTGGACTTTTTTTCAGAAATCCCTTCCATATAACCATTCAGCTTCAGTATAATTTCACTAAGAAAGGAGCTCAAGATGGAGAGAAGCCTGGTGCTTGTCAAGCCTGATGCCATGCAAAGAGGTCTGGCAGGGGAAATCATCTCCCGCCTGGAGAGAAAAGGACTTAAGATCGCAGCTATGAAAATGCTGCATATGGATAAAGATTTAGCCCAGCGCCACTATGCTATTCATAAAGGTAAGACCTTCTTTGACGACCTGGTGAACTTCATCACCTCCAGCCCTGTCATCGCTATTATATTCCAGGGAGAAGCTGCTGTGGAGATAGTCAGGCAAACTATGGGTGAGACCGACCCGGCTAAAGCCCACCCTGGTACCATTAGAGGCGACCTTGGGCTCGATATCGGGCATAACTTAATACACGGCTCTGACTCGCCAGAGAACGCCTCTGCGGAAATAGCCCTGTTCTTTTCAGCGGAGGAAATTTTCGATTATCCTGACAGAGATTGACAAATGGATTAGTTAGACTACCTTGCTTATTGAATCCTAACCACGGGAATTGCTTTATCCCATAACTTATCCAGTTGATAATAGTCCCGCTCTGCTGGAGCGAACACATGAATGATTACCGAGCCTAAATCAGTAAGCACCCAACCTGAGTCAGATGTGCCCTCACTGTGGTGAACTCTAACGCCATTGCTTTTCAGCGTCTCCTCAATGCCTTGCCAGATAGCTTCAATGTGACGCTTGGTATCACCACTACAAATTACGAAATAATCAGCAAAAGAACACACCCCCCTTACATCCAGCATAACAATATCACTGGCCTGCTTCTGCGAGGCAAGTTCTACCACCAAGCGTGCTATTTCTTCCGTTTTCAGAAAGGCACTCACCTCCGTTAACTTCTATTATATCAGTTCAGTCAAATTAACAGCGCCTTATCACACTTTAGAGATTTTTCTATTTGTGTCATTTTTGATATTATATAGTGGTGAGCAAAATATGAAACCAAAATTATGGAATAATGCTTTCTTCTATCTGCTGTTGTTAATCGGGGTAATGGTCATTGTATTTACCCTGCCGGCGTTCCGCCACGGTCCTGAAGAGGTAACACTGGCTGAGTTCGTTGACATAGCCAAGCAAGGACAAATTGATGTTATTCAGCAAAATGCAGCCAAGGATACTATCACCGGCTTAGAAGGTGGCAGGGAGGGCAACGCCTTGTTCAAAACTGGCTTTACCGGCACTACCCTTGACTTAGAAGATTACCTCACATCTCATGGAGTAGCAGTTGGCGAAGGCAGGATAAAAATTGATGTGGTGCCCAGCAGCACAGACTGGGGAATGATAGCCCTGCAAGTTGGCTTGCCGCTCTTGCTACTGGGGGCATTATTCTACTTTCTGTTCCGCTCAGCCCGCGGCGCGGGCACACAGGCGTTTAATTTCAGCAAAAGCCGAGCGCGGCTTACTACCGGGGCTAAAACCAACATAACCTTCGCCGATGTCGCCGGTGCAGAGGAAGCAAAAGAAGAGGTCCAAGAAGTAGTGGAATTTCTCAAATCACCTCAAAGGTTCCAGTCACTGGGTGGACGCATCCCTCGAGGTGTACTCCTGGTAGGGCCACCAGGGACAGGCAAGACCTTGCTAGCTAAAGCCATAGCTGGGGAAGCCAACGTTCCTTTCTACTCTATTAGTGGCAGTGAATTTGTGGAAATGTTCGTAGGCGTTGGTGCCGCACGAGTAAGAGACCTATTTGAACAGGCCAAACGCAGTGCACCTTGCCTTATATTTATCGATGAAATTGATGCTGTGGGCCGGCACCGTGGTGCTGGTTTAGGTGGCGGACATGATGAAAGAGAGCAGACCCTAAATCAAATCTTGTCTGAGATGGATGGCTTTGACACCAGCACCAATGTCATCGTCCTGGCTGCCACCAATCGTCCTGATATCTTAGACCCAGCGCTACTCCGCCCTGGACGCTTTGACCGCCACATCGTCATTGACTCCCCGGATATGAAAGGTCGTCAAGCCATTCTGGAGGTACATGCCAAAGGCAAACCACTGGCAAAAGAAGTTACTCTGGAGACGATAGCCAAGGGAACACCAGGATTCAGTGGCGCCGATTTAGCCAACCTGATTAACGAGGCAGCCATCCTGGCTGCCAGACGCAATCGCAAGGACATTTCATTACAAGAGCTTGAGGATGCTACTGAGAGGGTCCTGGCTGGTCCTGAGAGAAGAAGCCGTAGAATCAATGAAAGGGAAAAGGAAATAATTGCCTACCATGAAAGTGGACACGCCTTAACAGCCAAGATGTTACCCAATGCCGATCCCGTGCATAAGATTTCTATTATCGCTCGAGGAACGATGGGAGGCTGGACACGCTTTCTCCCAACTGAAGACCGCCATCTATGGAGCGAGTCACAGTTTCATGATAGATTAGCCGTGAGTTTAGGAGGGCGTGCCGCTGAAGAGATCACCTTTGGGGAAGTAACCACAGGGGCACAAAACGATTTGGAGCAAGCAACTAAGCTAGCCAGGAGAATGGTTACCGAATACGGAATGAGTAAGAAACTGGGCCCACGAACTTTCGGACAAAGGCAGGAGCTCGTCTTTCTGGGCCGGGAGATCAGCGAGCAAAGAGACTATAGCGATAAGATAGCCCAGGAGATTGATGAGGAGGTGTACGATATCATTCACCGTGCCTACAGCACTGCCAAGAAAATCCTGGCTGACAATAAAGCCAAGCTAAAACAACTGGCCCAAGAACTCGTTGCGCACGAAACTCTAGATGAATCCGACCTTGATACGATATTTGAGGGGCTAGTGCCGCAAGCTGCTAGCTAGTTCCTTACCACTTACGCTGTATAGCATAATTAGCCAACTCAACTAAATGGGTGCAAAGTCGTTTATCAGGTAAGTCTTTCAGGCTTTGACAAGCGCTACTGTAAAAACCGAAGGCAGCGTCAAAGGAATCTCTAACAGCAAACGAGTTACGCACCTTATCTATAGCCGATGCTATGTCGTCATCATTGCTGCTTCCCAGGGCCTTCTTAACAACCTCATCTCCAGGCCATCGCTCTAATAAGAGTATCGTAGGCAAAGTTAATATTCCTCGACTTAAATCGGACCCGAGAGGTTTACCTAGCTGCGCTTCATCCCCAATGAAATCCAGAATATCATCGGTGATCTGAAACAGCATACCAAAGTTATAACCATAATTCTTTAAAGCTTGGATTGCCTCCTCAGGAGCCCGGCTCAAGATGGCCCCCAATTCGGCTGCTACAGAAAAAAGAACAGCCGTTTTGTTCCCAATCCATTCATAATAATACTCACGGGCCCGCTCCATATCCTGAGGGACGGCATTGTGCCTCAACTCACTGCAGGCAATAATCGCCGCTGCTTGGCTCATCAAGTTCATAACCCGAATGTTCCCCGCAGATGTCATCAAGTTAGCAGCTTTAGCAAAAAGGTAATCTCCAAAGAGCACGGCGTTTGTATTGCCCCACACACTATTAACCGTTGGTTTACCCCGACGCTTTGCCGAGCCATCCACAATATCGTCATGGACTAAAGTGGCGGTGTGCAGGAATTCCATAGCTGTTGCCGCAGGTAGGAGAAGGTCTAAATCATAATGGTAGAATTTCCCGGCAAACAAAGTGAGCGCCGGACGTATTCTCTTACCCCCATCCCTTACCACATAATCCAGCAATTCCGACAAAATGGGAATATCTTCGTCAATAGCAGCCCCTAAATTCTGCTCAACCTGTTGGAGTTCTGGCTGTATAGGTTCGTAAATAGTTTTAAGTTCCACTTGAATCACCAAGACGAAGAGTTTCTTGAGCTATAACGCTCTCATCTAACTTGGTAAATAGCGGCTGTGGCTGGCCAAGTCTTTGCCCTGGCATGGGCAATTGAAGTTTCCAACCTACTTCCTCAACAGTTCCCTCAAAACCCAGAAGCTCATGGAGCTTCTGAGAGCTGAAGGGAAGAAAAGGACAGAAAACAGTTCTCAAAGTTGATAAGACACACAAAACGGTATAGATAGCCCTGGCCGCGGCCTGAGGTTCCTTCTTGACCATCTTCCAGGGAGCTTGATCATCAATATAGCGATTAGCCTCTTGAGCTAAAGACATAGCCTCCCTGACCCCCTCCCTGAAACTACACCGGTAAAGCGCTCTATCCACACTATCTAGCGTAGCCTCAGCCTTGCGAAGCAAGGCTTGGCTTTGTTCATCGAGTTCCCCTGGCACAGGCACAACCCCATCAAAATTGCGATAAGCAAAGGTAAGTGCGCGATGAGCCAAATTACCATAAGTGGCCACTAACTCATTGTTGTTACGGCGGAGGAACTCATGCCAGGAAAAATCGCTATCCCCTGTTTCAGGCATATTTGCCGCCAGGGCATAACGCAACGCATCAGGCTCATATCTCTCCAGATAATTAGGAAGCCAAACCGCCCAGTTACGGCTGGTGGAAAGTTTCTTGCCTTCGATAGTCAAAAATTCATTGGCTGGAACATCGTAAGGCAGGTTCAATTCTCCATAGCCCATCAGCATTGCCGGCCATACCAGGGTATGGAAAAAAATGTTGTCCTTGCCAATGAAATAAAAGCTTTTGGCCTCACCATGCCAGAAGGGTTGCCAGGCTGCATCCTCACCACGTATTTGCGCCCATTCCTTACTTGCTGATAAATAGCCAATGACTGCCTCAAACCACACGTAAATGCGTTTTTGCTCAAAACCTGCTACCGGTACAGACACTCCCCACTCTATATCACGAGTTATAGCTCTATCTTTCAACTGTTCATCCAGGTATTTCCACGTGGTGCTAAGTACATTATGCCTCCAGTGTGACTGCTCCTTTATCCATGCCTTCAGCCTATCCTGAAAAGCGCTCAGGCGCAAAAAGAAATGCTCCGACGTCTCAAATCTGGCCGGGGTGGAGCAGATGTAACAATGAAGATCCTCAAGGTCTGAAGGATTCAAGGGCTTACCACATTCATCACATTGGTCCCCACGCGCTTTGGGAAAGCCACAGTAAGGACAAGTACCCTCCAGGTAGCGGTCGGGGAGAAAACGATGGCATTGAGGGCAATAACCCTGAAGCATCTTATCCCTGTAGAGATAACCTTTGTTAAGCAAAGTAAGAAATATATCGTGGGTAACCTGAGCATGATTTTCAGTGCCAGTCGTAGTGAATAAATCGAAGGAAATGCCCAATCTTTGCCAACAATCGAGGAATTCTTGATGATATTTGGACGCTATCTCCTCGGGCGACTTGGATTCCTGTTCTGCTCGAAGTGTAATGGGGGCTCCGTGCTGGTCACTGCCCGAAACCATCAATACATTGTTCCCCTTGAGACGATGATAGCGAGCACAAATATCCGCTGGTAAATAAGCCCCAGCGATATGCCCTAAATGCAAAGAGCCATTGGCATACGGCCAAGCAACACCTATATGAATATACTCAGTCAAGAAATTCCCCGTGAAAAAAGTTAGATTATTATACTTGGTCTCGTGGGAAAAAGGTAATCCCTTCCTCACCTTTCTCAACCATGGAGAAAGCATAACCACGTTTAAGACAGCAATCAACACAGAACCGCTGGCTCTGCCCCTCCTCATTATCTACTACCAGGTAACGCTCCCCATATTCAATGGTTCGCTGACAACCATCACACTGGACTTTGCCCACAGCAATACAACCACATCGCATTATTGACCTCCAACTAGTTCAAGACAGACTTTGACAAATTTTCTTTCCTGGAAATCTACTAAACTCCGCAATTAAAATATAGTCTCCTTGGCTCCAATTCCGTCCCTGTTAAGCTCCGCTAACTTCGTTTCGTCATCTTCAGTTACTCAACTTGTTGACCTTTGCCTCACCTTCAATAACCAGAGTAAACTCGCCTCTTGGCTCGGTAAAATGTTCCATAGCCTGGCTTACCTTGCCCCTGAACACCTCCTCATAAAACTTAGTAAGCTCACGACAAACAGCTATTCGCCTATCCCCCAAAACCACCTGAATGTCACTCAATGTCTTAATAAGGCGATGCGGGGCTTCGAAGGCTACTATCGTTCGTGACTCAGCAGCTATAGAACGGATAAGACGTCTTCTCTGCTGAGGACGGCGGGGCAGGAAACCGAGGTAAAGGAACTGATTCGTCGGCAACCCAGAAACCACCAAAGCAGTGGTCACTGCCGAGGCACCGGGGACAGCCACCACCGGAATTGCCCGCTCAATTGCTGCATTGATAAGTTCATAGCCTGGGTCGCTCAGCCCTGGCACTCCAGCCTCGGAAACAAGAGCTACATCATCCATCTCAAGACAACTCAATAGATAGTCGAGCTTGGCCCGTTTACTATGCTCATGGTAACTGGTTACAGGAGTCTTTATATTATAGGCATTAAGCAGATGACGTGTAGTGCGTGTATCTTCAGCAGCTATGAGCTTTACCTCCTGCAAAAGCCGCAAAGCCCGCAGGGAGATGTCTTCTAGATTGCCAATAGGAGTGGCAACCACGTAAAGACTAGACATAAGTTGCTAATTATAGCCTGTAGTCACACTTTCGTCCATTTCCTTGACTTTAACCTACCACCTCTGTATAGTCTGTGCCAACCTTCGTGGGTCAAAAGCAGAGGAATGTGGTATGTCCCACCCCAAATTTAAAGAGCTAGTACGAGCTTATGGATTTGATGAGGTAGCTCTTGTACCAGGTGATGTAACTATCAACCCTGAGCAGGTTGATATACACCTTGACTTAAGAGAGCATACATTCTCCATCCCCATTTTGGCCTCGGCCATGGATGGTGTGGTTGACCCCACCTTTGCCATTAAGTTTGGCAAGCTTGGCGGGCTAGCTGTCCTCAACCTTGAAGGAATACAGACAAGATATGAAAATGCGGACGAAATTCTGGACCAGATTAGCCAAAGCCCCGAAAATGAGGTCACATCTCTACTTCAAGCCATTTATTCCCAGCCCATTAAAGAGAATCTCGTCGGTGATCGCATCAGCACAATAAAAAAGGGGGGCGTCACTTGCGCCGCATCAGTAACCCCGGCTAATACCAAGCATCTGGCCCCCATAGCTAAAGAGGCAGGAATAGATATACTGGTGGTTCAATCCACGGTCACCACAGCTAGGCACATCTCCAAGAGCTATCGGGGGCTAATACTATCCGAGCTAGGCCAGCAGATGTCACTTCCTGTAATAATCGGCAACTGCTGTAGCTACAACGCAGCACTAGAGTTGATGAGAACGGGAATCGATGGCATCTTGGTTGGTGTTGGTCCCGGGGCTGCTTGTACTACCAGAGAGGTCATTGGCGTGGGTGTTCCCCAGATAACTGCCACCATAGATTGTGCGGCCGCCAGAGAGACTTACTTTGAAGAAAGTGGCAAATATATAGTAGTAATAACTGATGGAGGTATCCGCACAGGTGGTGACCTGTGCAAGACATTTGCTGCGGGTGCCGATGCTGCAATGATTGGCTCACCCCTGGCCCAAGCCATAGAAGCCCCAGGAAGAGGCTATCACTGGGGCATGTCTCACCCACATCCAGCATTACCTAGAGGAACGCGCGTTAGGGTCGGTAGTTCTGCTCCTCTAGAACAAATCCTCTTTGGCCCCACCTCTGTTACCGACGGCACTCAAAACTTGGTTGCTGCCTTACGTACCGGCATGGGTGTCTGTGGTGCTCAAAATATCAAAGAAATGCACAAAGCTGGGATGATTGTTGCCCCAGCTATAAAGACAGAAGGGAAGCATCTCCAGGCGACCCAATATGTCCCCTAGGCCCAGAATTTATTGGAAGAACGCGGAAACAAAAAACCACACCCCAAAGCCAATCAGAATCAAGGCACAAATACTAAACACGACCCTCTGTACCTTTTGTGTCCACCAATGCCTCGATTTGAATGTGACCCAAGAGAGAAACTGATCCCAAGCCAAATCACAGCACCAGTGAACTAAAGCAAAAAGAAGTATCCCAATAAGACCAAACTCAGCGGCTCCAACTATCAGAGCCATACCTAGAGTCGCCCACCATATAAAGAAGTAGGGATTGGCACCAGTGGTCATGATTCCAGCAATTATTGGGTTACGCGGTAGGCCACTAACTTCGCCCGGAGCTCTGCCTGCAGTTCGGAACATCTGGAAACCTAAATAAAATAGCATCAGTCCACCCACAATCCCTATCACGCTCACAACTTGTGGCGAGCTGAAGAAATGACCAAATCCCACATAAATTGCAGCTATAAGTGGTAACTCAATGATGCCATGTCCCACAGCGACCCAGGCACCGGCATTCCTATCTCCATAGCCCTTGGCAATTACAGCCGCGGTAAGCGGGCCGGGCATCATGGCACCAGTAAGGGAAATTCCCGCCGCAGATAACAAAAATAGGCCTAAGCTAGTTGGCATAAGCTATATTGGGAGACAAATACAATGTTCAGGCTAAATGTCCTCTTCTTCCTCTTCTTCCTCTTCTTCAGCAGCCATACCACCAGCATATTGAGGAATCACCACACCTAACTTACCTTGTCTGCGCTCAGTCCTTCTGGGTAAATTATCAATCGTCCTTCTTAATTCAGCCAATGCCTCAGTTGGCTGTGATGGAGGGACAACTACAGCATCTACCCCGGCTCTCCATAGATTGTTCAGCTCTACGTCCGTGGCTAAGGAAGGTAAAATCGCCACGAGTGGCTTATCCACCAACCCCCTGAAACGCTGGCAGGTAAGTACATGCTCCACAGTAATAAAGGATTCCTTACCTCTGTTAATCAGCACACCGTCTATATCAAGGCTATCAATAGCTCTGACTAAGCCTTGATCTAACGAAGGTTCTACAACAAGGAACTTTCCAATTTCCGTTTGCGACAACATTGCCACAGATACCTTAGTATCAAAAACTACAAAGTCACAGCCTGAGCTAACAAGCTCAGCCACCCTTTCCGCGCCCACATCTCTTAGAAACACACCTAGAGGTATATCTCCCAAAGCATCAATTACTTGATTCACGCCTTCAACCTTGAAGCTTTCATTTAACACCAGTCCAGCATCTACACCGCCACTGGCCACGACCTCAGCTTCCTTGGCATCTGTCCCGGAGAGACCAGCAATAAGCAGCATCTTGGGGCTTTTTGATTCACCAGCAGCAGGATGAAAGCCCAAAGCTAACCTTGAGGATTTAGAAAGATTCTTTAACTTATCAACAAGTTTGCTCATCTCACTCTAAGCCAGCGGTCGGATTCGAACCGACGACCGGCGGTTTACGAAACCGCTGCTCTACCCCTGAGCTACGCTGGCACGCGATTAGTATAGCTGATTACAGGATTTTTGAGCAACGGTCTGCGTCGGTAACACAATTGCACGGACCATTTGCATACCTATCCCAATAATAGCTCCATTTCGGCAAGGCGAATTCTACCCAGATTATTTTACCCCTCTTCATTAACCCTCAATCCTCAGTCAGAAATTTCTCCAGCGAATTCAGTGCTTCTATGCTTAAACCTTCACGCTTGAAGTAGAACATCCAGGCATCCAGTACCTTTCTAGCATCAGAAGATTTCGCAACTTGAGCACGAAAGCCAAGCAGAAAAGCAGATTTTGCCAAGATAGTGGTATCTCTCAATGCGGACTCTGCTTCACCAATTTTTTCCTCCAGCTTGGCAATTTCGTGTTCTAATTTCTCTAGCCTGCCGATTTCCCAATCAGATTTGCTCATTGCTACCTCCCATTGTCATTTAGCCATTATACTCCAGCTTCTTTGTAGAACTGTTAGGAGCAACTCCTGAGAAAGGATATCCCCTTCCGAAAGAAACAGCTAATGGACTAGCTTCATTACCACAAAACCGCCAGCCAGGTAAAGAGATATGCCAATAGAGAGCGCAGGCACGAGCCCCAATCGAGGTAAGAGATATATCACAGCGATCACATATGGAAGCCAAGAAACTGGGATTAAGATCAATAGGCCCTTGAAATAAGAAGTCGCTGCATCCACACCGCTACCTAAGTATATGGTGCATAAGGTTATGACGGTGATAGTGGGCAAAAGGGCTATAAAAGCAGCAAGTATCCCCCTCCCCTGAGCTCCAAAGTAACTCACCAAGGTCACAAGCGTTCCACCAAGCAAGAAATACAAAGGCAGCAACTTAATATCCATCATTTACCTCCTAGAGTACTTTCCGCCTCAAAATGGGTCAGCACGTCCCAGAAGAGAACTTATGAGCATCGCTACCAGATAACCAGGTAGCGAACAATAGTATCATCAAAGCTCGGCTTCTTATAGCCATTAAGTTTGGAATAGCTTTCATTAGACTCTATCTCTACTTCATCATCATATTGAGGCTCGATAAACATTAGCCCTCTGTCTACTGTGTGAAAAGCTACTAAAGCATGGCCCATA
>Ga0209121_10000927_pt1 | contig 31263 bp, 29 predicted proteins | sample Cruoilmetagenom3_FD_187292 | JGI IMG/M metagenome (GOLD analysis project Ga0209121, IMG submission 187292) | Oil polluted marine microbial communities from Coal Oil Point, Santa Barbara, California, USA - Sample 3 (SPAdes) (version 2) | ecosystem: Environmental > Aquatic > Marine > Oil seeps ...
GCGGGAGGCGGCGGCATGAAGGTTGAGGCGGTATTGTTCGACTGCGACGGGGTGATCGTCGACAGCGAGGGGGTCGGGGTCGCCCATATCACCGGTGAGCTTGAAGCGCTTGGCATGGAGATATCGCAGGCCCGAGTGATCGAGCTTTTTGTCGGCAAGACGCTCCCGGGCGTCGGGCGGAACCTGCGCGACGCGGGCCATCCGATCCCCGAAGACTGGTACCGCGGGGTCTATGACCGCCTGTATGAGGCGCTTGCCGCGGGCACGCCGCTCATTCCCGGTGTGGAAGCGGTGCTCGACGCGCTGGACGCGGCCGGGGTGCGCTATGCCGTCGGCTCGAACGGCGAGATGCGGAAGATGGAAACCACCCTGCCGCAGCACCCCGGCGTCTGGGCGCGGGTGAAGGACCAGCTCTATTCCGCGCAAGCGCTGGGCGCCCCCAAGCCCGACCCGGCTGTCTACCTGCACGCGGCCGCCGCACTCGGGGTCGCGCCCGGCGCCTGCGTCGTGGTCGATGACAGCCCGTCGGGGTGCATGGCCGGGGTGGCGGGCGGCTTTCGCACGCTCGGCTTCGCCGCCGGGCTGCACGGGGCGGAGGAGCTGGCCGCGGTGGGGGCGGAGGTGTTCACAGACATGAGCGCCTTGCCCGGGCTGATCGGCATCGCCCCATGAACGAGGCACCGGATCATTTCTGCCCCTGTTGCGGCGCGCCGCAGAAAGCGTTTCCGCGGTACCCGTGGCACCTTTGCAATGCGTGCCGCCAGACGGCCGTCGACGGGGCCGGGCGGGGGCTCGACTTCAGCAACGCCGGCGTCTCCGGCGGGTTCATGTTCCGCTATGTCGGTGACGGTGAGGACGGCTGGATCACCTGCCGCGCGGTCATCGCCCTGATCGCGCGCCGGCCGGTACACATCACCGAGGCGCGGTTCGGCGGGATCGTGGCGGAGCCGCTGATCGACAGGCCATTGCAGGACCGCGACCGTGTTTACGACCTGCGCCGGGGAGACCGCGCAACCAAACCCGATCCGAATCCAGGGCCGTTTGGCCGCGGTCGCCCATCTCCCGACGGCTGACACTAGTGACCGACGTCTGACGTGGGCGCGCGGGACGGCTTTTGGAAAAGCCGTAACAAGCGGTTTCGAAACCGCTTGGCCCGGCGGAGAGGTCAGCCCCAGGTCGGGTGGAACTTGCCCGCGGGGCTCAGGGTGAAGATCTCGGCGCCCGTCGCGGTCACCCCGATGGAGTGTTCGAACTGAGCCGAGAGCGACTTGTCGCGGGTCACCGCCGTCCAGTCATCGGCAAGCACCTTGGTCTCGGGACGGCCGAGGTTGACCATCGGCTCGATGGTGAAGAACATGCCTTCCTCCAGCACCGCGCCCTTCCCCGGGCGGCCGTAGTGCAGCACGTTGGGCGGCGCGTGAAACACCTGGCCGAGGCCGTGGCCGCAGAAATCGCGCACCACGCTCATCCGGTTCTTCTCGACGAAGGTCTGAATGGCATGGCCGATGTCGCCGAAGGTGTTGCCGGGTTTCACCGCCTCGATGCCGCGCATCAACGCCTCGTGGGTGATCTCGACAAGCCGCTCGGCCTTGCGGGAGATCTTTCCGACCGCGTACATGCGCGATGTGTCGCCGAACCAGCCGTCGACGATTACGGTCACGTCGATGTTGAGGATATCGCCCTCGTGCAGGCGCTTGTCCGACGGGATGCCGTGGCAGACCACATGGTTGATCGAGATGCAGGTGGCGTGGCGGTAGCCCTTGTAGCCGATGGTGGCCGAGGTGGCGCCGGCTTCGGTCACCATGTCTTCGACGCGCTTGTCGATCTCGCCGGTGGTTACACCCGGCACGATGAACGGAATGATCCGATCGAGGGTCTCGGCTGCCAGCCGTCCTGCCTTGTGCATGCCATCAAAATCCGCGTCCTCATAGATGCGAATGCCGTCCTTGGTGACGCGACCGCGCGTGTCCATGGTCTCTCCCGAGTTTCTTCGTTTTTCTAGATAGGACAGAACGCGAGCGAGGACCAGTGCAGGGCGTGCTTGCCGGCACGCACGCCTTCGGCCATGGTTTGAGCCTATCCTTGATGTGTTTATGGAGCCCCGCCGATGCGTCGTCTCGCCCTCGTTTTCGCCCTCGCCTTTCCCCTTCCCGCCTCTGCAGATTGTGCGGCGGATGTTGCCGCGCTTTTTCAGGGCGGCCCGCTCGACCCGTTTGAGCGCCCGAACCGGCGCGAAGTGACGATGTTGCACAGCCACGACGGCCCCGTAACCCAGGTGTCGGACGTGTTGTGGGACGGGGTGACACGGTCGATCAACTGCACCGAGACACTGTGTGCGATGCAGGTGGGCACCGAGATGTGGATCAAACCGCAGGGCATGGACGACTGGATGTCGGCGCCCTCGCAATTGCCGGAGGACCCGGAAACCTTCGCCCGGGCTATCGCCGACGACATGGCGGCGAACCTTTCAGAGGCGGAATGCCTTGGGCCGAACGTGCTCGACGGGCGGGATGTGTCTGTTTTCCGTTACCGAACGAAGACCAACCCGAATGAATTCGATGCCTGGTTCGGCGGGCTCTTTAACGCATTCATCGCCGCGGACACGGGCCAGCTCATTCGGTTGGAAGAGCTTGAGAGCGTGTCGAGCTTCGCGCCGGAGCCAGGGTTGGACCTGCGGGTGACAGATATCACCTACGACGACAGCATTTCTATTTCGGAACCGGAAGGGTGAACGGCAGCTGCGGCCCGAGGGTGACGCCCTTGGGCGAGATGTTGGCCGAATGCACGATCACCTCGACGCCGGCGGCGTAGGCGGTGAGGAAGGCCTCGGCGTAGCGCGGGTCGATGTCGCCCGCGATCCGCATCTCGCTCGCATCGGTGCGCTGGACGAGAAAGAACACCGCGGCGCGGTGGCCCTGCTTGGCCATCAGGGCCAGTTCCAGCATGTGCCGGGCGCCGCGCTCGGTCTTCGCGTCGGGAAACTCGGCGGTGCCGGGGTGACGGCACAGGGTAACGGATTTGACCTCGACATAGGCGTCGGGCTGGCCTTCGGCCGAGAGCAGGAAATCGATCCGGCTCTTCTCGCCGTACTTCACCTCCGCGCGGACCTGGTCGTACTCCGCAAGGGCGGGCACCTCGCGCGCTTCCAGCGCCGCTTTCAGCATCCGGTTGGGCACCGCGGTATCAACACCGGTCATATGGCCGTCGAGATGCTCGACCAGCCGCCAGCCCCAGTCGAGCTTCTTCTTTGGGTCGTCGTTGGGTTCAAGCCAGACGCGGGTGCCGGGGGCGGCGAGGCCCATCATGCTGCCGGGATTGGCGCAATGGGCGATGACCTCGGTGCCGTCGTCGAGACGGCAATCGGCGAGGAAACGCTTGTAGCGCTTCTGAAGCGTGGCGGGCACGAGGGGGGCATTGAATTCCATCGGATCTAGATGGGCGTGCGCCCCCGGAATGTCCATGGGCGTTGGGAGCCCGCCGCCGTCACCCCGGAGGGGTGCCAACAAGGGCGGGTCGTTGCTTCATTGGGACAGGAGATTGGCGTGATGATCGCGCCGACGCTCCGAGCCGCAAATGACGGTTGTGTCACGCCCCACCCCCCCCTGAGTACTTCAGCCAAGATAAGGGGTCCGGCCTAGGCGGGCTCAGAGGCGGCGGAGGGCTTTGGTGCTCACGGCTTTGCAGCACAGGGGCCGCGCGGTCGAGTTTTTGGACATGCATGGTATGGCCGGGGTTCTACAGGACCCCGAGCAGGGTCACGTCGACCAGGTAGGTTTCGCCTTCGACGGCCACACCCCCGGCAGGCCATCGTAGTGCGCGAGACCCCGCATCGCTTCGATGACTTCGGCAAATTGCATCGCCTCGGCGAAGACCGTGTCGGCATCGCGCGGGTAACGGGCGTCGATCGACACTTCGTAAGCCATGCCCTCTCCCGGAAACGCAGAACCCCCAGACAAGCCGGGGGTTCGCTGGGCGGCATCAGCCGCCGGTAACGCTGTTGCGGGCATAATCCCGCAGTGTCGTCGCCAACGCCTCAGAGGAGGCCTTCACGCTGCGCCTTCTTGCGCGCCAGCTTGCGCGCACGGCGGATGGCCTCGGCCTTCTCGCGCGCTTTCTTGACGGAGGGCTTCTCGAAATGTTGCCGAAGCTTCATTTCGCGGAAGACACCCTCACGTTGCAGCTTCTTCTTCAGGGCACGAAGCGCCTGATCGACGTTGTTATCGCGAACGGATACCTGCATGTGGTTGTCACCACCTTTCTAGGTTTGAGTTGCAGAATTTGCAGGAGCGCGCCGTATAGCAGCGCACCGGCGGCTTGTCCAGTGCGGCGGGCCAGGCTCCGCGCGCCGGGCGCGCACCGCAGCCCAAGCGTTGAAGCCCGGCCCGGGATGTGCATGGATGGATCGAAACGCGAGGCCAGATATGAGCACCAAAGACGATTTCCTTGACGCCGCGATGAACCACGCGCTGTTCGACGGCTGGAGCCAGGCGACGATCGACACGACCCGGGCAGACCTCGGGTTGAGTGCCGAAAGCGTTCGGCGCCTGTTTCCGAAAGGCCCGCCCGATCTCGCGCTTGCCTATCACCGGCGGCTCGATGGCCGGATGGTCGAGGCCCTGCGCACGGCCGACCTCGGCGAGATGCGGTTTCGCGACCGCATCACCCATGCCGTGCGTCTGCGGCTCGAGATCGCCGACAAGGAGCTGGTCCGCCGCGGCATGAGCCTGTTCGCCCTGCCCCAGCACGCCGCGATGGGCGCAGGGGCGCTGTGGGAAACCGCCGACGAGATCTGGACGGTGCTGGGCGACACCTCGCACGACATCAACTGGTACACCAAGCGCAGCTCGCTCTCGGCGGTTTTTTCCGCGACCGCGCTCTATTGGCTCGGGGACGAGAGCGAAGGCGACGCACGCACCTGGGAGTTTCTCGACCGGCGGATCGAAAACGTCATGCAGTTCGAGAAGATGAAGGCGCAGGTGAAACGGAACCCGGCAGTCGAGGTGTTCATGAAAGGCCCGGGCAAGGTGCTCGACCTGGTCAAGGCGCCACGCGCGACGCGCCCCGGCTACCCGGGCACGCACGGGGGCCAGCGCGGGGGCCAGCGCGGGAGGCGCTCGCGATGAGCACGCCTGAGCGGATGCGCGTCATCGAGATCTCCGAACCCGGCGGGCCGGAGGTGCTCCGTCTCGCCGAGCGCGCGGTGCCGGAACCCGGGGCGGGCGAGATCCTGATCCAGGTGGCTTTCGCCGGCGTGAACCGGCCCGATGCACTGCAACGCGCCGGCGCCTACGCGCCACCGAAGGGCGCGAGCGACCTCCCGGGGCTGGAAGCCGCGGGGCTTGTGGCCGCCATCGGCCCCGGCGTGAGCGAATGGCAGGTCGGCGACGCGGTCTGTGCGCTGCTACCGGGCGGCGGCTACGCCGACTACGCGCTCTGCCCCGCCGCGCATGCGTTGCCGGTGCCCGAGGGCATGGAGCTGCGCGAGGCGGCCTGCCTGCCAGAGACCTTCTTCACCGTTTGGTCGAACGTATTCATGCGCGGCGGGCTCAAGGCCGGCGAGCGGTTTCTCGTCCACGGTGGATCGTCCGGGATCGGCACCACGGCGATCCAGCTTGCGACCGTATTCGGCGCGCGGGTGTTCACCACCGCGGGCAACAAGGAAAAATGCGACGTCTGCACAAGCCTCGGGGCGGAACGGGCAATCAACTACAACGATGAGGATTTCGTCGAGGTGGTGAAGGCCGAGGGCGGCATGGATGTGATCCTCGACATGGTCGGCGGTCCTTACATCCCGCGCAACATCCGCGCGCTGGCCGATGACGGGCGAATGGTCCACATCGCCTTTCTCGGCGGGCCGAAGGCGGAGCTGAACTTCGCCCAGATCATGGCCCGGCGGCTGACGGTGACGGGCTCGACGCTTCGGCCCCAGTCGAACATCGCCAAGGCGCGAATCGCCGCGGAGCTGCGCGAGAAGGTCTGGCCTTTGCTGGATACCGGCCGGATCGCGCCGGTGATGGATTCGGAGTTTCCGCTGGCGCAGGCCGCGGCGGCGCATGAGCGGGTGGAGAGCCCGGGGCATATCGGCAAGATCGTGCTCAAGGTGGCGGGCTAGGGTCCGCAAACTGTCCTGGACGCGATGAGATGTCCCTCCGACACAATCGGGGGGTTCCAGGAAATGCACGGCAGGTTGACGGGGCATATCCGTTAGTCCATTGGAATGGCGTCATTTTCTTCGCTCGCACATGTGTCGGTTTCCTAGGAAACCGGTCCCCACGGTGATGGTCCGACGGCCCGCCTCGGCGAGCGCGCACCCGGACGTGACGAGATTGCCCCTTTCCTCCGCCGCGGGCGTCTCCTAGCCTTGTTCCAACACCACAGACCCAGGGAGAGCGTCATGGCGACACAGGTCATCATCGAGGAATTTGGCGGACCCCGGAACATGAAGCTCGTCGATGTCGAGGTTGGCGAGCCCGGCCCCGGCGAGGTGCGGATCCGGCATCAGGCGATCGGGCTCAACTTCATCGACGTCTACTTCCGCACCGGGGTCTACCCGATGGAGTTGCCAGGCGGGCTTGGCATGGAAGCGGCGGGCGTGATCGAAGCGGTGGGCGCGGGTGTGACACACCTGAAACCCGGGATGCGGGCGGCCTATGCGGCGCAACCGCCGGGCGCCTATGCCACCGAGCGGGTGATGCCCGCAGCCCATGTGGTGCCGCTGCCCGACGAGATCAGCTTCGAAGTGGCCGCGGCGGCGATGCTGCAGGGGATGACGGTGGACTACCTGTTCCGCCGCACCACCCCGATCAATCCCGGCGACACGGTGCTGTTTCACGCGGCGGCCGGCGGGGTCGGGCTGATCGCCTGCCAATGGGCGAAGTCGGAAAACATCCGGCTGATCGGCACCGCCGGGTCGGATGAGAAATGCCACGAGGCGCTGACCAATGGTGCGACCCATTGTATCAACTACAAGGACGTCGATTTCACCCGCAAGGTGCGCGAATTGACCGACGGCAAGGGGGTCGACGTGGTGATGGACGGGGTCGGCAAGGACACGTTCATGGGCTCGCTCGACTGTCTGAAACCGCTCGGCATGATGATCTCCTTCGGGTCGGCCTCGGGCAATGTCGAGGCTTTCGGCCTCCAGGAACTTACCAAACGCGGCAGCCTCAAGTTGACCCGGCCGACGTTGTTCACCCATATCGCCGATTCCGCCACCTGCCGGGCGATGGCTGCCGAGGTGTTCGACAAGATCCGCTCCGGCGCGGTGACGATCCGGATCGACCAGCGGTTCCCGCTCGATGCGGTGGCGGAAGCGCACCGGCTGCTCGAAGGGCGCAAGACCACCGGCTCGACCATCCTGTTGCCGTGAGGAAGATATGATCAATTGGATTCTCGCCGTATTGGCGCTTTTCGTGGTGCAGACGCTCCTGCCCAACGTCGCACGGGCCGCCTCGCGGGATGCGGCGCAAATGGCCTTTATCCGCGGCAACCGCGACGAGGTGCCACCGCCGACGGTGATGTCTTCGCGAATGGACCGGGCGCTCACGAACATGTTTGAAGCCCTCGTCGTTTTCCTTCCCCTCGGCGTGTTGACGGTGGCCACCGGCACGGCCAGCGGTTGGGCCTTGACCGGTGCGGCCGTGTTCTTCTTTGCCCGTCTGGCCTATGTCGCGGCCTATGCGTCCGGCTGGGCGCCGCTGCGGTCGCTGGTCTGGACGATCGGCCACGCCGGGTTGGCGATGATGGTCGCCGGACTTCTCGCCGCACCGGGATGAATCACCGGGCCCAATTGCCCATATTCTGAGTCGGAAAGGGGAGCAGTTCGATGAAGAAAGACCACACCATCAAAGTTCAGGGCCAATGTGGCGTGCTCTGGTTCGCTGGCTGGCTGTTTACGCTCGGTCTCCTCAAGCTCGGCTTCTGGAAAGGGCTGATCGCGGTTATCATCTGGCCGTACTACATCGGCGTCTGGGCCACCGCGCTTGGTGGCTGAGTCGCGCGCTCAGGGAGGCTTCGAGATGAGACGTGTCGGAGAGATTCCGCAGATGGGTTTCGGCACCTGGCAGCGGGAGGGGGTGGCGTGTTTTCGCGGCGTGATGGACGCGCTCGACATCGGCTACCGCCATATCGACACCGCCGAGGGCTACAACAACGAGGACTTCGTCGGCACCGCGCTCGCCGAGAGCGGGGTGCCGCGCGACGAGATCTGGGTCACCACCAAGGTCGCGCCCGAAAGCTTCGGGCCGGGACAGGTACGGCCGCATGTTGAAGCCTCACTCGAGAAGCTCCGGCTCGACCGGGTGGATCTTCTGCTCCTGCATTACCCGTCTATCGGCGATGAATACGCGATCGAAGATTATATGGCGCAATTCGTCGAGGTCTGGGAGGCGGGGCTTACCCGTCATCTCGGGGTGTCGAACTTCACCGTGCCCTACATCGACCGGGCACGCGAATTGCTGGGCGACAGGCCGATCTTCACCAACCAGATTGAGTTGCATCCATTCCTCGCCAACCGGACGATCGTCGATCATTGCCGGGCGCAGGGCATCCCCCTCACCGCCTATTCACCGCTCGCCCGGGGCCGGGTGGCGGACGATCCGGTGCTGACAGAGATCGGCGCGGTACACGGGGCGACGCCGGCGCAGGTCGCGCTGGCCTGGCTGATGGCCGAGGGCTACGTGGTGCTCCCATCGGCGGGCAGCCGGGCACGGATCGCGGAGAACTTCGCCGCGCAGGAACTGGCGCTCACCGAGACCGAACTGAAGCGGGTGGCCGCGCTCGACAGGGGGATGCGGCTGGTCGACGGGCCGTGGTGCCCCAAGTGGGACGACTGAGCGATCATTGGGCTTGCTGTCGGGGAGCGAGCGCAGGTGGGCGAACTCGGACAGGGGGCCAAGTTCCTGTTTTTATTCGCGTTAGCGGTAACTCAATCCTCGCCCGGCGAACCCGGATTGGCCGGCGCCCCGATAGACCGGGTTGACGTAGCCAAAGCGTTTCGGGATCAACTTGAGACACATGGTGATCTCGAAACGCCCACAACATCATTGGGTTTCAAGCGTCTCGCGACAAGTCAGTGAGTCAGGTTTTGTCGCGAACCGCTTTAGTCCGTGACCCGCGGGTCCCAGCCTTCGATCGACGGGGCGACCAGCAGCGAAAACAGCGCGTCGTGGTCGAGGGTCCAGACGGCGCGCAGGAGGATGTCTTTGCCGTCGTGGCGCACCAGCACCAGGACGATGTGAAGATCCATGCCGCGCGCGGAGCCGGTGAAGTCACGCCGCAGCCCCGATAGCCCGCCAACCTCGACCGCTTCTTCGTTTTCAAGGCTATGTAGCGGCGTGCCGTCGGCGCCCACCGCCTTTGCGATACTGTCGAAAGCCTGCGTAAGCGACATGCCATCCACGCTGGCAAAGCGGTCAACCTGCATCAGCCCGCCACCCATCGGCGCGACACATTTGGCCGGATCGCACGTGCTCGCATCGACCTCCCAGCCCGCCGGGCAGATGAGGCCACCGGCCCAGCCCGGCAAGGCGGCGAGGCACAGGGCAAGAGCGAGGGCAAGAACGGGTGCAGAAAAAAACGCAGGGCGCATGGCAATCCTCGGGAAACCTGGCCGACGGTAGGCTGCGAACCGGTCAGTCGCCTTGATTTCTGTCAGGCGCGCCGCCGGCTAGCGAATTGGCTCGAGCCGGGCATTGTCCATCGTACAGTCGCGCACCACGTCATCGCCGCAGTCGCGCGGCTCCATATCGCGGGTGAAACAGATGCGCGCTTCCTGGATATGGCCATCGCGGCAGGTGATGGTGACGGTATCGGCATGCCAGTCCGGGTTCGCCTGGAGGAAGGCCTCTTCGATCACCGAAGCGGGGAGCTTGACCGGTTTGTCGAGCTTGCGCAGCACCTCCGGGCGGTTCACCCGGGCCCAGGCCTCGCGCGCCAACCGGTAGTAATCCTCTGCCGCGAGCCCGGAGCAGACCCCGTGCTTCTTCCACTGGTACCAGGCAGCCCCCCCGGCGCCGAACAGATCGGCCTGGGCTCCGGTCACCCCTCGCGAGGGCGCGCGGGCGGAGGTCGGGCAATAGCTCGGCCAACCGTCCTCATATTGCGGCCAGAGCCCGTGGACGACCCAGCCGAAGTCCTCCTCGCATTGCGCGGCATCGCGCGCATCGCCCTCCAGCGCGCACCAGTTCGGCGACCAGCTCAGCGCCAGCACGTAATAGTCGAAATCCCCGGCCCGTTCGCCCTCGGCGAGAGTGGCGAGCGGGGGGGCGAGAAACAGGAGGACAGCAACCAGAAGACGCATTTTCACTTTCCTAACCGGGACGCGCGCACTATATAGCGCCCAAGTTTCCCCACAACGGTAACCCAGGCTCCGACAGGCCGCCCCGGTCCCGGGGTATGGTACCGGCGTATCGACAGGAGGTCCCGATGGACAAACCGATCATGGCCAAGGCTACCGCCGTCTGGCTGGTGGACAACACGACGATCAGCTTCAAACAGGTCGCCGATTTCTGCGGTCTGCACGAGCTCGAAGTGCAGGGCATTGCCGATGGCGAAGTGGCACAAGGCGTGAAGGGCTTCGACCCGATCGCCAACAACCAACTCACCCAGGACGAGATCGACAAGGCCCAGGCCAGTCCGAGCCACAAGCTCAAGCTCAAGTTCAACGCCGCCGCCGTAGGCGAGGAAAAGCGCCGGGGTCCGCGTTACACGCCGCTGTCGAAGCGCCAGGACCGGCCGAACTCGATCCTGTGGCTGGTGAAGTTCCACCCCGAACTGACCGATGGGCAGATCGCCAAGCTGGTCGGCACCACCAAGCCGACGATCCAGTCGATCCGCGAACGCACGCATTGGAACATCCAGGCGATGGAGCCGATTGATCCGGTCGCGCTGGGGCTGTGCAAGCAATCCGAGCTCGACGCCGCGGTGCAGAAGGCCGCGAAGAAGCGCGAAGCCGAAGGTGCTGCGATGACCGACGACGAGCGCCGCAAGCTGCTCTCGACCGAGCAGAGCCTCATCGCCGAGCCGGAGCCGAAGATCCCGACCGCCATCGAGGGGCTCGAAACCTTCACCCTCGGGCGCGACGATGACAACAAGCCCGCCGAAAAGCCGGTGGATGCCGAGAGCCTGTTCAACCTGCCCGATACGGATGAAGACGAGGAGGAGGAGGACGGCGACAAGGCGTAAAGCCCCGTCCCCTCGTGTGTTGATCGACCCCGCGCCCTGTGCGTGGGGTTTTTCTTTGGGCGCGGGGTCTTTTTTGGGCGCGCGGGGCTTTTCTTTTGGCGCGGGGGTTTTTTGCGATGCGGAGAAGCGGCCTAGCGCAGCTCCACCGCCGCCCGCGCCGATCGGCCCGCCGCGTCGATCACCGACAACGTGACATGGCCCTCGGACAACGGCAATTCGGGCGTCCGCGACCGGCTGGCGACGACGACGGCCGCGCCGTTGGCCAATACCGTGAACGGCGGTTTGCCGCCCGCGATCTTCACCACCAGCGGCGCGCCTTGGGTCTCGACCAGGGCACCGTCGGGGGGGAAGGCAAGCTCGGGCGCGTCAGCCCCGGCAAAGACAGCCGCGCGGGGGCGGAATTCCCTCAGCGGCACCGGCAGTGCGGCGTTCGACAGCACCAGCGTTCCGGACGGCGGCGGCGGCAATGGGTCGACGCGGGGCTTCAGCCGCGCGAAAGCCTCGAACAGCACGGGGGCTGCCATGTCGGCGCCGAAGGCACCCGGCACCGGGGTGCCGTCGGGACGCCCCATCCAGATTGTGACGACATGGCGCGCGTCGAACCCGACAGCCCAGGTGTCGCGGTGGCCGTAGGAGGTGCCGGTCTTGTAGGCCAGACGCTGGCGCGCCGCGTTGGGGGGCGGCGGCATGCCGGCAAGGATATGGCCCACCTGCCAGGCCGCCTCGGGCGAGACGATGCGCGCGCGTGGCCCGCCCGTGCCGCTCGGACGCTGCCTTGCGGTGAGCGGCACGGCACCCCCGCCCGCCGCCAGCCCCGCATAGAGTGCGGTGAGATCTTCCGCCGTGACGCCGACCCCGCCGAGCGCAACGGCGAGTCCCGGCGGGGCGTCTCCGGGCAGCACCGGATCGACACCCGCGCGGCGCAACGCCGCCACCAGCCGTGTGGGACCGAGCTCTGCGGTCAGCGCGACCACGGGGATGTTGAGCGAGAGCTGCAACGCCTGTTCCACGCTCACCGGACCGCGAAAGGCCCCGTCGAAATTCTCGGGCGCATAAGCCCCGAACCGCATCGGGCTGTCGTCGATCATGGTCTGCGGATGGGCGAGGCCCTCGTCGAAGGCCAACGCATAGACGAGCGGCTTCAGGGTCGACCCGGGCGAGCGCAACGCCCGCGTCATGTCGACGAAGCCTTGCCGGGTGCCCAACGAATAGCCGGCCGAGCCGACCGAGGCGAGGATCTCGCCGGTCGCGTGATTGGCGGCGACAATGGCGATGGAGAGCGCCCCACCGCCGTGATCGCGCACCGCTTTGGCGGCCAGCTTTTCCAGCCGGCGTTGGAGGCCTGCGTCGAGCGTGGTGAGATGCACAGCCTGCGCCGGGGCTCCTCCTGCGAGGCGGTCGGCAAGATGCGGGGCAAGCGTCGGCATCGGCGCGCGCGTGGTCGGCACCGCGACCCGTCGGGCCGCCGCGGCGGTCTCGGGGGATATCACGCCCGCGGCCAGAACCCGGTCCAGAACCCGGTCGCGGGCGCTGCGCGCGGCCCCCGCGTAGCGGTCGGGGCGGCGGGTCTCGGGGCTTTGCGGCAGCGCCACGAGAAGGGCTGCCTCCGCGACCGCGAGACGGCGCGGCGGCTTGCCAAACCAGGCGCGGGAGGCAGCGCGGATGCCCTCGGTATTGCCGCCGTAGGGCGCGCGGTCGAAATAAAGAGCGAGGATCTCCACCTTGGAAAGCCTGCGTTCCAGCGCCAGCGCCAGGCGGATCTGGCGGGCCTTGCCGGACAGCGAGCCGGTCGGGCCATCCTCGATCAGCCGCGCCACCTGCATGGTGAGCGTCGAAGCGCCCGAGACGATCTCGCCGTGGCGCAACGCCTGGACTGCGGCGCGCGCGAGGGCGACCGCGTCCACGCCCCGGTGCCGATAGAACCGCTTGTCCTCGTAGGCGACCAGCATGTCCGCAAACAGCGGATCGACCGCGTCGGGATCGGCCGCGAGCCGCCACCGGCCATCGGCCACGGTGTAGGCGCGCAGAAGCTCGCCGTGGCGGTCGAGCACCTCCCGGGACGTCTCGGCGACGAGCGGCGGAAGAGATGTCGTATCGATCCAGGCATCGACCCGGTCGCGGCTCAGCGCGCCCACGTAGAGCGCCAGGGCCAAGGCAAGGACGCCACGCGCGCGCACTCTTTTCTCCTTCTTCTGGGCCCCTGCGTCTGGCCTACTCCGACAGCACCGCCACCTGTCCTGCTGCGCCCACGGCCCGGAACGTCGGGCGGTACATGTCCTCGACCGAGGCGGCGGGGTGGTGGAAGCGGCCCGGAGTCACCGCGCGCACCACGTAGGCCAGCCGCACCGGCTTGTCGGACGACCAGTTCACCGCGGCCAGGAAGCGGTCCTGGCGGAACTCGACCGTCTCGGTTTCATTGGTCACCTGCAACCAGTCGAGCGCGCGGATATCGCCGGCGCTCAAGAGATTCGGGTTGTCGATCTCGAAGCCCGCCGGCAGCGGATCGGTGATCATCAACCGGCCCTTGGAAGCCTCCCATGGGGTGACCGTCACCAGGGTCACCAGGCGGTCGCCGTGGATAACCTCCGAAGGGTCGGCGGGCTCACCTTCCAGGGTGAAGTAGCGCCGTTCGATGGCGTAGCCGTTGCCCGAAGCCGGCGGCGCAACCTCCGGCACCCCGAAGGTGGTCACCGTAAGGTCGGTGTCATTGTCGCCGGTATTGGCGATGACCTTCGGCGTGGCGAGCGCGATGTCGCTCAGCACCTCGACGAGCGGCCCGGTGAGTGCTGTGCCGTCGAGCGTGAGCCCGGCGCCCGGCGCCTCGCCCAGGACCGCGTGCGCCGCAAGCAGCGTCCAGCTGGCTTCCTGTGTCGAAAGCTGCGCCGGGCCACCGGCAAGGCGCGCAAACAACGCGTCGCGGTCGACGGTGTCGGTCCCGGCTTCGACCGCGAGCGCAAGCACCGCGGCGGTATCGCGCAGGGTGGTGCCGTAGTCGTCGCGCCAGAGCTGCCCCTCGTCGGCGGCAGCGGCGAGCTGGCGCGTGGCGCGGGTGAACATCGCATCGGCGCGCGTCGGGTCGCCGTAGGCGGCGAGCGCCGCGCCAAGCTGTGCAGAGGCGAGCGGGGTGGCGAAATCGGCGGATTTCACATCGGCGTAGTAGCGCAGATCGCCCATCGCCGCGCCGCCTTCGCGCGCGAGCACGTAAAGCGCATAGGCGAGGTCTTCGCCGCCCACTTCGAAATCGGGATAGTAGTTGACCCGGTTGCGCAGATTGTCCATCGCGGCGCGGAAGGCGGTGTCGGGCACCGGGTAGCCTTGCGCGCGCGCCCGGGCGAGGAAATCGCTGGCGTAGGAATCGAGCCAGAGATCTCCCGAAGCGGGCCGCCAGACGCCGAAGCTGCCCGAGGCCGACTGGTTGGCCAGCACCGCGGTGATCGCCTTGCCGATCCGGTCCGGCAGATCGTCCCGGTCGGCCAGCCCCATCGCCTCGGCAAGCCCCGAGAGATAGAGCAGCGGCAGGGCGCGGGAGGTCTGCTGTTCGGTGCAGCCGTAGGGGTAGCGGTCGAGCCGGTCGATGAGACCGGCGGCGTCGATCCGTGCGAGCGGACCGGCGGTCACGGTCGCGCGGGCGGCGGTGAGGCCATCAAAGAGATCGGATGTGAGCGAAAAGCTCTCGCCCGCCGCAAGAGTGAAGCGCGAGGTCTCGGCCACTTCCGGATCGAGCCGTTGCACGGGAAGGGTGAGCCGCTTGGCAAGCTCGGTGCCGTCCGGTGTGACCAGCACGACGTTTACGGGATGTACGCCCACGGCGCCCACGGTGACCGGCAGCGAGAACCTTTGCGTTTCCCCGGCGCCCAGATCGAAACTGTGGGCGAAGCTCGACCCGGCGACGGCGACGGCCCCGGTCTCAGACCCCGCGCTGAGACGCACCTCGCCCGCCGGTCCGGTTGCGTGTGTCACTTCGAGCAGGAGCCGCCCCACATCGCCCGGGGCGAGGAAGCGCGGCAGTGAAGCGGTGACGACCACCGGGTCGCGCACCAGCACGTCCGTGCTTGCATTGCCGACACCGGATTTCGACCAGACGACAGCCATGAGGCGGACGGTGCCGTTGAACTCCGGCAGGTCGAATGTGACCCTAACCTGCCCGTTAGAGACTGTCACGGGCCCCGAGAACTGCGCCATCAGCTCTTCCGTCGGCGGCGGGGCCTGCATGCGCATGCTCGCCATCGCGTCGCCGCCGGAGCGGATCTGCCCCATCGCGCCGCTGCGCCCGTCGATGAGCCGACCGTACAGGTCGCGAAGAGACATGCCGAGACGGCGCTGGCCGAAGTAATGGTCCGACGGGTCGGGGCTCGCGAAGGAGGTGAGGTTGAGAATGCCCACATCCACCGCGGCGATGGTGGCAAAGGCGGTTTCGCCGTCGGCAATGCCCTCGACGTTCAGCACCACCTCCATGGGCCCGCGCGGGGCGGCCTCGGCGGCGACGTCGAACTTGGGTGTCAGGGCATGCACTCCGGGATCGACCGAGGCGTGAGCGAGACCCAGCGCGCGGGTCGGATCATGGCCCGTGGCCCCGCTCATTTTCCCATCGAGCGGCTGGATCAGGGTGGCGGTCACGTAGGCCCCCGCACCCCAGTCGTCAGTCACCGGCAAATCCACCGTGTTTTCGCCCGCGACAGCCTCGACCGCGATCATGTCGATCAATCGGTTGGAGACCACGGTCACCAGCGCTTTGCCCGCGGTGCGGGGCACGAAACGAAGTGTCGCCGTATCACCGGGCGCGTAACGCTCGGCGTCGAGCGAAACCTCGAGCATGTCGGGCGTGGTGGCCGCATCGGCGGGCGCGTACCAACCGGCGGAGAACCCGACCGAACTGGAGACAAATGCACCGTCCTGGCCCGTGTTCTGGCCGGTGACGACCAGTTCGTAGCGGCCCCAATCGGTCGGCGCGCTCACGGTCACGGGGTCGTCGCCAAGCGTCGCGGTGCCCGAGGCGACCCGTTCGCGCGAGACGGTCGGTTCCCAATTCCAGCTGCCATAGGTCGAATACCACTGGTAGCGGGTGGTGACCCGGTTGAGCTCCCAGGACACATCCATCGGCACCGGCGTGAGATCGGGGGCGAGGGCGATGAGCTGGAACGCGGCCGCGGACCCTTCCGGCAACCCGCCGTCGAAGCCGGGTTTGATGCCGATCATCGGCCCGGACGGGGCGACGGGCACGGTGAGCTCGCGTTCCACCGGCCGTCCGGACCCTTCTTTCACCCGGATGGTGAACGCCGCTTCGAGCGGCACGCCTTCGGCCTCGACCTCAGGGAAATCGACCGGGATCGCAGCCCGCCCGGCCGGATCGGTGCGCGCGGTCTCGAGCGACCCCCATGTGGTGCCGAAGCCGCCCTCGTGCGGGCCGAAGCTGTAGCCCGGCCAGCCTTCGACGGAGGACGCCGCGCGCAGGCGCAGATCGCCCTCGACGGCGAGATCCGCCCCCGGCGCGCCGAACAGGTAGCGCGCGTCGACCTCGAGCGTCGGTGCGGCATTGAGGCTCGGCCGGTCGTCGGACAGCGCCAGGGTGAAGTCGATCCGCTCGGGCAGGAAATCCTCGACCAGCAGCGTGGTCGAGGCGAGCGCCGGGGCGTCCGGGTCGGCATGCAGATCGAGCCGCCAGGTGCCGCGCGGCGCGGAGCCCGCTGTGGGCATCTCGAACACATGGCCGCCAGCGCTGGTGCCTGAGGACATGGCGCCGGTCGAGAGCGTGCGCGCATATTCCACCCCGTCGGGACGGGTGAGGATCGCGGTGATCGGCAGGCCCTCGATGGCTTCTGCGGTGCCGTCACGGGCGAGCGCGGTCGCATGGATCACCTCGCCGGCGCGGTAGGCGCCGCGGTCGGTGGTGAGGAAGAGATCGATCGGCGGCGCGGCCGGATTGCCTTCGACGCCGCGGTCGGACAGATCGAACGCCGGGCCCGTGAGCGAGAGGAACGCGAAATCCTCAGCTTGCGCGAGGGTCACCAGGGCCGGTGCGGCCGCGCCTTTTCCGGTGGTGGCCCCGGCGGCGAACCGGGCGTAGCCGTCGTCATCGGTCATGACCGTTGCGAGGACACCGTTGGCGCGCGACAGGAGCTCCACCTTCGCGCCTGCGAGCGGCCCTGCCGTGGTGAGAGAGCGGGCAAAGACATGCAGACCATCGGCCCCCATCATCGTCGTGAGCCCGATGTCGGAAATCACGAACCACTGCGAGGCGGGAGGGCTGTCGTCCTGGCTCTGGCCGTCGATCGACGCGTGCAGCACGTAGACGCCGGGCGCCATCTCGTCGATCGCCTCGCCGATGGGCAGCCGGGTGGTCACATCGCGGTTGAGCTCGGATGCAACCTCGGCCGTGCCTTCCCAGACCTTCTCGGCGAGGGCTTCGTTGAACCAGCTTTCATCCCAGATCGTGAGCGAGCGGCCGAACCAGTCTTCGTCGAAGGCGCGCACCAGGTTGCGGTCGGGCAGGCGCGACAGGGTGAGGTCGAGTGCGCCTGTGTTGACCACGACCACCGGAAGCCCGGCATCGGGCGTCGGCGGAAGCACGTAGGCCCTGCCTGGGAAATGCACGGACGGCGCGCGGTCGCGCACGTATTGGCTGAGCTGCACGGGCTGGGCCAGCGCCTCGCCGGAGGCCGCCGGAAGACCGGGGCGCAGGGTGAATGTGTAACGTGTCCCGTGGGTTATGCCCTCGATACAGAGCTGGCGATCCTTCGCACTGACGGCAAGACCAGAGATTTCGGACCCGACGAACGGCGCATAATCCACGCCCGCCTCGACCAGGCTTTCGGAAAACTCGGCGCAGATCCGGGGGCTGGCGGCATCGCTGTCGACGCTGGTGTCGGTGACGCGGAACCCATAGAGGCCGAGGGCGCGGTCGAGGGCCTCGGCGGTGTCGTCACGCGGGCTGGCCGCCTGGGCGAGCCTGAGCGCCGGAATCGACGCACGCCCGCGGTCGAGGTTTTCAAGCGCCGTGGCCATTTCGGTGAGCGCATTCGCCTCCTGCGGTCCGCCTTGGCTGCGCAGGAACCCGGCGATGGCAGCATCGAGAGCCTGGTCGAAGTAGCCCCGGGCATCGCCGGTATCCTCGGTGGCGAGTGCTGCGGCATTCGAGAGCCGGGCATAGTCGATCCAGTCGCCCGCGGCATCGGAAACGACCGTGGCACCGGCCATGTAGCGCATCGCGGCAGCAAGGTTTGCGTCCGCCTCGGCCTCGCGCGCCCATTCGGAAAGATCCTCGGCGCTCCAGCCGCCGACCGGATAGTCGTGCGGCAGGGTCTGCGCCCGGCGTGCGGCGGCGGCAATGTCGGTCTCGTGGACGAAATCGAGCCGGGCAGCCTGTCCCTCGGCCCGGGCGAGCAGGTCGGCTGGGCGGGCAAGGACTTGCGCCGAGAAGGCGCCGGCAAATTGCGCCGGGTCCCCCGCCCGCGCTTTGAGGAAACAGGCCGAAGACTGGGAATTGTAGGTATAGGCGTCACAGTCCGCACGGGTGAAGCAGGCGGATTCGCAGGCCTCCAGCGTGGTGTCGAAAATCGACTGGATGTCTCCGCCCGGGAAATCGGTATCGCGGTAGACGATGGCCCGTCGCTCGTCGATCGGGCTCTCGGCAAAAGCCATTCCGGCAAATTGTACGAAAAATGTAACGAAAATCAGAATGTTCCGCATCGGGTCCTCCCTGGCGCACCGGTTCATGCTGACACCAAGTCCGGGATCGCGCAACGGCTAGCCTGCGGAAATCGCGGGCGCACTGCACGGGTGTTAAGGGGCTGTTCACCTTGTTTGCGCAAAGTGGCGCTCGCGGCAGAACGCTTGAAGACAGCGGAGACGGGAATGAACGCACACAATATCCTGACCGAGGAACGGCGCGCGCGGATGGCGGCGGAACGGCTCCTGGAACAGAAACAGGCCGAGCTCAACGCCGCCAACCGGATGCTCTCGCACCACGCGATCTCGCTGTCGGAAGACCTCGTCGAAACCCGCGAAGCGGTCGAGGTGGTCAAGGGCGAGAACGTGAAGGTGCGCGCCGATCTCGACCGGGCGCATGTCGAGGAGGATATCGCCAAACGGCGGCTGTGGAATTCGCTGCAGGCGCTCAACGACGGGTTCGCGATATTCGACGCCGATGCCCGCATGGTGATCGCCAACACCGCCTATCTCGCGCCTTTCGACGGGCTCGAATGCATCCGGCCGGGCGCGCATTACGAAGAGATCGTCGAGGCGGCATTGGCCGAGGGGGTGTTCGACCTCGAGGGCAAGCCGGCGCAACTCTGGCGCGAGGAGATGCTGGCGCGCTGGTTCGCCGACAAACCCGAACCCCGTGTGGTGCGGCTGTGGAACGGTGTCTGGCTCCGGCTCGTCGACAGCCGGGCGCCGGGGGGCGACACGGTCTCGCTCGGCCAGAACATCACCCAGTCGATGCGGCGCCAGGCGGTGCTGGAAAAGGCCCGTGCCCGGGCCGAGGCGGCCAACCGCGCCAAGTCCGCCTTCCTGGCCAACATGAGCCACGAGATCCGCACGCCGATGAACGGGGTGATCGGGATGGCGGATCTGCTCGCCGACAGCAAGCTCGACGACGAACAGAGCCTCTATGTCGATACCATCCGCAGTTCGGGCCAGGCCCTGCTCACCATCATCAACGATGTGCTCGACTACTCGAAGGTCGAGGCCAAGCGGTTGGCGCTGAGGATCGAGGAATTTGATCTCGAGCGGCTGGTTCTCGACGTGCTCCTGCTGCTCGAACCGACACTGCGCGGCAAGGGCCTCAAGATCATCCTCGATTATGACATCTTCCTGCCGAACCATTTCATGGGCGACCCGGTGCGCATCCGCCAGGTCTTCACCAACCTCATCGGCAATGCCGTCAAGTTCACCGAATCCGGTCATGTGATGGTCCGGATCGTCGGCCTGCCGGAGGAGGGGCGCGAGACCCAGCGCATCCATGTCACGGTCGAAGACACCGGTATCGGCATCCCGCCCGAGAAGCTCGACCACGTGTTCGGCGAGTTCAACCAGGTCGAGGACGAGCGCAACCGTGCCTACGAGGGCACCGGGCTCGGCCTTGCCATCACCCGCCAACTGATCGACCTCATGGGCGGCAAGATCTGGGTCGAGAGCGAGCCCGGCGTGGGCTCCGCTTTCGGGTTCCAGCTCAGCCTGCCGGTGGTCGGGTCGTCGGAGCCGCCGCGCCTGCCCGTCTGGGTGCGCCGCGCCCTTCTGGTGATGTCCGACGATCTCACCCGCACGATCCTCGAGAAACAGCTCGCTGCCCTCGGCCTCCATGTGACCTGCGCCACCAACGCCAATGAGGCGAACGATGGACGGGCCTTGCGGGCCGACGTCATCCTCGCCGACAACCGCCTGCCCGACATGGGCGCCGCCGCCTTCATCGCCGTCTTGCGCGCCTCCGGAGCAGCCGCTCCGGTGGTGATGGTGGCCGCGACACCGGAGGCCGCGAGCGCCCCGGTCGCGGGCGCCGTTGCAGCGCTCGTCAAACCGATTTCGCGCATCGACCTGGTCGGCGCGCTCCAGGGGCTGGAACAGCCCCGCGCGGAGTTGCCGCAGCCTTTGGTGGTGGACCCGCAGAAAAACCAAAACCCGGCTGGCGGGGACGCGAGCAAGGCAGCTGCGCTGGCGGACGAGGCGGACATTGCGCCTGCCGATGAGGCGCTCGCCGAAGAGGCGACCCCCAGCGCGACCCCGGCCGCGCCCGTCGAGTCGCGCGCCGCTACGGACGCGCAGGCACCAGAGCCCGTGGCTCAATCGGCATCTGGCACCAATTCCGAGGGGGACGACGGCAGCCTCGGGCAGATCCCGGTCTTCGGATCCCGGCGTCGGCCTCTGTCACCGCCTGAGCCTACGTCGGCCACGGGGTCCGCCGCGGACCACTCATCTGGGTCCGGATCGGTGGATGAGGCCCCGGTTTTGCGACGCGTGGCGCCCATCCCGTCGCCGGAGCCCGTCCCGGCGCCGGAGCCCGCCCCGCAGGCGCCCGAGCCCGCCGAGATCCTGCCCGCGCCGAGTGAACCGCCGGTTCCGGCCGCCACCGGCCGCCCTGATCTGCGGGCGATGCGCGTGCTCGCCGCCGAGGACAACAAGACCAACCGGTTGGTTTTTTCGAAACTCGTGAAGGCCTGCGATATCGACCTGACCTTCGCGGGCGACGGCGCCGAGGCGCTCGCGACGTTCGAAACCTTGCGTCCGGACCTCGTGTTCATGGACATTTCCATGCCGCGCATGGACGGCAAGGAAGCCACACAGCGGATCCGCGAACTCGAGGCCGCCCAGGGGTGGCCGCGCACGCGGATCGTCGCCCTCACCGCGCATGCGATGGCGGGTGACGCGGAAGAGACCCTGGCGCATGGGCTCGACGCTCACCTCACCAAGCCGCTCAAGAAACCGGCGATCCTTGCCGAGATCGGTGGCGCCCGGCCCGACACGGCCCGCCCGCCGCTGCCGGAGGAAGGCTGAGCGCCACGGGATCGGCACCGCCTCAGTTTCCCGCGCCGATCCCGCCTCTTCAGCTAAAAAAAGCCCGCCGGAGGCCCCGCTTTCAACCGGGAACGCCGCACGCCGTCTCAGGCGCTCCTGAGAAACACCGGGCGGTCTGGCGTGCTCATGTCGGGCTGGAACCGGTAGCCGCCGATGTCGAACTCAGACAGCGCCGCCGGATCCCGCAGCCGGTTGCGGACGATGAACCGGGCCATCGCGCCGCGCGCCTGCTTGGCCCAGAACGACATCACCTTCGGCCCTTCGGGGCGGTCTTCGAGGAAGCTGGGCGTGACGACCCTCAGCGCGAGGGTTGGCCGGTCGGCGGCGGTGAAATACTCGACCGAAGCGCAGTTCACGAGCACGTCGGTGCCCGCCTCGGCCGCATCCGCCGCCAGTGCCTCGGCGATCCGGTCGCCCCAGAACGCATAGAGATCGCGGCCATGCGGATTGGCCAGCCGCGACCCCATCTCCAGCCGGTGCGGCTCGATCATGTCGCGGGGCCTGAGCAGCCCGTAGAGACCCGACAGAATGCGCAGATGACGCTGGGCATAGTCCATTTCATCCGGATCGAGCGAGTGTGCCTCAAGCCCGGTGTAGGTGTCGCCTGCAAACAGCCCGATCGCCTGTTTCGCACCGTCGCCCGACCCGATGCGGGCGAAACGCGCCACGTTCAGAGCGGCGAGTTTCGATGAGATGTGCATGAGCTTTTCCAGCCCGGCCGCATCGAGCGCACGGGCGGTCTCGACCAGCCGTGCGGTGGCGTCCGCAAAACGCGGGGCGGTGCTTTGCGTGGGGCGGGCCGGGGTTTCATCGAGGCGTTTGGCGGGCGAGACGACGACAAGCATGATGGGGGTTCTAACGCGCCCACGGGCAGGTGCAACCGCTCAGAAGGCCATGAGTTGCGCGACCTCTTCGTCGGTGAACAGCGTGCTCGCGCCGCTGCCCGCGAGATGGTCAGGCAGAAAGCGCTGGAGGCCGCCGCGAATGTCGCTTCCCGTCAGGCCGAGGTAGTCGGGATCTTCCGCGCGGGCGCGGTGATGCGCGGCGAAGTACCGCGCCACCTGCCCCGCCACCTCGCCGGAGCCGTGGTCGCAGGTGCGCCCGAGATAACCCACCCGCACGACCAGCTCGCCGCCATCGGCATTGCCGTCCGCCTGCACCGCGAGGGCCGCGGCTTCTTCCGCGGGGTAAAGGCCGCAACCGAAGCTTTCGGCGGTACCGGGGGTGAAGAGCTGCGGATGGGCGGCATAGACGAGAAAGTCGGTCGACAGGGCCAGCATCAGGTCGAAATAGGCGTTACGTTCGTCAAGCACCGTCCAGGCCATTTGTTCTTCGTCGCCAAACGCATAGGCGACGTCGGCGAAAGCATCGCCGCCGGCCTTCAGCACCATGCCAACCGTCTTGACCGCGTTCTGGTGCGTCGCAAACCGGCCCGGTGGTTCAGCCGCGAGCCCGGCGCGGGTGAACATCGCGAGAAGGTGGCCGTAGAGCGCGCGGTCGTCCGGACAGGCGCGCACGAGGGATGTGGCGCGCGTGTTCAACGCGTCCATGGCTGTCGTCGCCGCCTCGGCAGCCCGGGCGGCGGCTTCCACCTGCGCGTGGGCGTCGGCCGGGCAGGCGGGCGCCTGGGCGGATGCGGGCACGGATGCGGGGACGGCGAACAGCACGGCCAAGAGGGCGAGACGCAACATGAGGCCGAGCCTGGGCGCGCGTGCGCACTCCGTCAAGCGTTTGCCAGGATACCGAGGAACACGGGGCCGAAACGGATCATGCGGGCCTCGTCCATGCCGGGCAGGCGGGCAAGCTCGCGCTCCGTCGACGGCCGCCGCTCAGCGACATGGCGCAGGGTCGAGGCCGACAGCGAAAGCGGTTTCGCCGTGCCGTCCTCGCCGCGCGCCAGTCCCATCGCCGCTTGCTGGAGCCGGTCATAGAGCGGCCCGGCCTCGGAACCGGCCAGCTTGCGCCGCGCTGGATGCACCTCGCCCGCCCCTTCGCCGGCAATCACCTCGAGGAAGGTCCGTCCGTAGGTCTCAAGCTTCTTCGCACCGACACCCGACACCTTCGCCATCTCGTCGAGCGTGGTGGGCCGGGCTTCGGCCATCTCGATGAGCGTGCGGTCGGTGAAGACGACATAGGCCGGCACCCGCTGCGCCTCGGCGAGCGCCCGGCGCTTGGCCTTGAGCGCGGAGAGCAGCGGCGCATCCTCTTCCGAGACAAGCATCTTCACCGCCGGGCGGGATTTGCGCGCCTGTCGGAGCGTATCGCGCCGGAGCGTCACGCTTTGCTCGCTTTTGAGCACGGGATGCGCCTTCACGGTCACCCGCAGGGCGCCATGGCGGGCGGGGTCGGGCCGCACGAGGTCGAGCCCCATCATCTGGCGAAACACCGCCTGCCACTCGCGCTTGGACATGTCCTGGCCCACGGCCCAGGTGGGCAAGTCGTGGTGGCGTCTCGCCCGGGTCTTGTCGGTCTCGTTGCCGGTGAGAATGTCGATGAGGTGGCCCGCGCCGAAGAACTCTTCGGTGCGCAGCGCCGCCGACAGCGCCTTCATCACCGGCACGGTGCCGTCGAAGGTTTCGGGCGGGGTCTGGCAGGTGTCGCAATTGCCGCAAGGCTCCGCCTCTTCGCCGAAGTAGCCGAGCAGCGCCTGGCGGCGGCAGGCGTAGGTTTCGGCGAGGCCGAGCAGCGCGTTGAGCCGTCCGTGATCGGCACCCCGGCGTTCCTCGGGCGCAAGACCTTCGTCGATCTGGGCGCGGCGCAGGCGAATGTCGTCGGGGCCGAACAGGGTGAGCGTGTCGGCGGGGGCCCCGTCGCGCCCCGCTCGGCCAATCTCCTGATAGTAGGCCTCGATCGACTTCGGCAGATCGGCATGTGCAACCCATCGGATGTCGGGCTTGTCGATGCCCATGCCGAAGGCGACCGTGGCCACCACGATCAGCCCGTCTTCCTGCTGAAACCGCCGCTCGACCTCGCGGCGCGTATCTGGGTCCAACCCGGCGTGGTAGGCGACCGCGCTATGCCCCGCTTCGCCCAGCGCCTGGGCGAGGGTTTCGGTCTTGGCGCGGGTTGCGGTGTAGACGATGCCGGACTGGCCCTTGCGGGCGGCGGCAAAGTCGAGGATCTGGCCGCGCGGCCCGTCCTTGACCGCAAAGGCGAGGTGGATGTTCGGCCGGTCAAAGCCGCGCAGGAAGGTCGAGGGCCGGGCGCCGTCGAACAGCTTTTCGACAATCTCGTCGCGGGTTTCGGCATCGGCCGTCGCGGTGAAGGCGGCGAGCGGCACGTCGAGGGCACGGCGCAGCTCGCCGATGCGCAGGTAATCGGGGCGGAAATCGTGACCCCACTGGCTCACGCAATGGGCCTCGTCGACGGCGATCATCGAGACACCGGCCCGACGCAGCAGGTTCAACGTGCCGCCCGATGCGAGCCGTTCGGGGGCCATGTAGAGGAGTTTCAGCGTTCCGTCGGAAAGCGCGGCGAAGACCGCGTCGGTCTCGTCTTCGGTATTGCCCGAGGTCAGCGCACCGGCCTCGACCCCGGCGGCTTTCAGGCTGCGTACCTGGTCGCGCATCAGCGCGATGAGCGGCGAGATCACCAGGGTGACGCCGTCGCGCAGAAGGGCCGGTAGCTGGAAACAGAGCGATTTGCCGCCGCCCGTGGGCATGATCGCAAGCGTGTTCTCGCCCGCCGTCACGGCGGCGACAATCTCACCCTGGCCGGGCCGAAAGGCGTCGAAGCCGAAGACGGATTTCAGGAGATCGAGATCGCGGGGCATGTGGTTTTCCGGGGAGCTGCTCGGGTTTTGCCGGGCAACATTTCACGGCTCACCCCATGCGGCAAGCCGGAACCGTGCGGGCCACCTCAGAAGACGGAGCCGCCACCGTAGGCGTAGTAGTAGTTGGCCACGAGATTGCGCACGAAGAACAGCACGATCAGCACCACCAGCGGCGCCAGGTCGATCCCGCCGAGATCGGGCATGAAGCGGCGGATCGGACGGTAGATCGGTTCGACCAGCCGGTTCAGCATGTACCAGATCTGGCTGACCAGCGGCTGGCTCAGGTTCAGCACCTGAAAATGCACCAGCCACGAAACGACGATATGCGCGATCACGATGAACCAGATGATACCGAGGATCAGGACGAAGACCTGCATGAGCGTGGCGGCGAAGGGCGACAGCATGGGCACTCCCGGGGGGTTGTTCTTGAGGTTGGCATCTAGGCGCTATGGCGCGCGCGCGCAACCCTGACGCGCGGTCGTGGTTGACCGGGATTCGCGCGCGCGGCAGGAAGCCGGCAAATGGAGGCCTCACATGTACCCGGTTGTTCGAATGGGGAAGGAACTCGCGCTACATGCGCGCGCCGAGACGCTGCCGGTCTGGGGCACCCATGTGAGCCGACATACCTGCTGGCCCTGGGACCTCGACCTGTGGATGGAACTCAACAACGGCCGCACGCTCACCTTGTTCGACCTCGGCCGGCTGCCGCTCGGCCATCGCACCGGAATGATGAAGGCGCTGCGGGGCAATCGCTGGGGGATCACCGTGGCGGGGGTCAGCGTGCGGTACCGGGCGCGGATCCGGGCTTTCGACCGGGTCGAGATGCGCTCGCGGGGCGTCGGGCATGACGGGCGGTTCTTCTACATCGAGCAGACGATCTGGCGGGGCCAGACCTGCACCACCCAGGCGCTGATCCGCAACGCGATCACCTCGAAAGCCGGGATCGTGCCCCCGAAACGGCTGCTCGAGACGATGGGGCAGGATCCGGTTTCGCCCGAGCTGCCGGACTGGGTCGCGGCCTGGATCGCGGCGGAGGAAGCGCGAAGCTGGCCGCCGGCGCTCTGAGGGGGCGGTCGGCGGCTGGCTGGCACGGCTTTGGGGTCGGTCCATTGGCCGCGTGCCGCGCTGGCACAAGCGGTTTCAGCAAAGAGGCACGGCAGGCCGTATCTGGCACTTTCGCCCCCCCGGTTTCCTAGGAAACCGACCCCCACCAAGATCTGTAAAACACTGCTTGTTCAATAGATTAGCCATGCCTCAACATTAACCTCTCGTCAACTTTTTCGGTTGCGGCGCGGCGGCGCCAAATCCGGTTGTCCGGTGGGCAGGTAGGCAGGTAGGCAATGGCGACCGTCCGTGGTCACGTGCCACCAGGCCGTCCAGACGCAAAAGGCAAGGGGCCGCCCAACCCGTCCGGCTCCCCGACACCCATGTGAGCCGCTTCCCACACCGGCGGGCGGGACTTGCCGGGCCCGTGCTTTTCCTGTTCTGTCGCTCCAGCAGGGAGGCACGGGCATGGCAGAGATATCCGCGAAGAGACGGATCTGGGGCTGGTGGTGGTTCGACTGGGCCAGCCAGCCCTATCACACCCTGCTGGTTACCTTCGTCTTCGGCCCGTTCTTCGCGGTGGTCGCCGCCGCCTGGTTTGTCGGAACCGGCCTCGACGAACGCACAGCGGATGCCGAGGCACAGGCGCTGTGGTCGCTCGCCCTTACCGTCACCGGGCTCATCATCGGCTTCGGCGGGCCGATCATGGGGGCGATGGCCGACAGTTCCGGACGGCGACGGCCCTGGATCCTCGCGTTTTCACTGATGTATGTGATCGGAGCCGGCGCGCTCTGGTTCACCGATCCGGCCGGGACCAACACTTGGACCATGCTCGTCTTTTTCGGCATCGGCTTCATCGGCGCCGAGTTCGCGCTGATCTTCGTCAATGCCCAACTTCCCGGGCTGGTACCCGAAGAAGACGTTGGCAAAGTGTCCGGCTCCGGCTTTGCCTTCGGTTATCTCGGCGGGCTCGCGGCGCTGCTCCTCATGCTGCTCATCTTCGTCGAACAGGAGGGCGGCAAGACGCTGATCGGGCTCGATCCGGGGTTCGGACTGCTCGATGCAGGGGCGCGCGAGGGCACGCGGGCGGTGGGGCCGTTCACCGCACTGTGGTTCGCGCTGTTCATGATCCCTTACGCGATGTGGGTCCATGACCGGCCGACCGGCGCCAGTATTTCGTTTCGCGCAGCCCTCGGGATCATCGTCAAGGCGCTGAAATCGGTGGTGAAGAAACGTTCGCTCGGCGCCTACCTCTTGTCGTCGATGTTCTACCGCGACGCGCTCAACGGGCTCTATGGCTTCGGCGGCGTCTATGCGGCGCTGGTGCTCGACTGGCCGATCGTGCTGGTCGGCGTGTTCGGTATCGTCGCGCTGATCTCGTCGGCGCTGTTCGCTTGGCTCGGTGGCAAGATCGACAGCGCCATCGGGCCGAAACCGGTGATCGTGGGCGCGATCCTGGTGCTGATCGGCGTGGTCGTCGTCGTCCTGTTCATGAGCCGCGAGATGATCTTCGGCATCCCGCTCGCCGAGGGTTCAAAACTCCCCGACATCGTCTTCTTCGCCTGCGGCGTGTTGATCGGCGGCATGGGCGGCGCGCTGCAATCGGCCTCGCGCACGATGATGGTGCGCCATGCCGATCCTGCCGCCCCGACCGAAAGCTTCGGCCTGTACGGGCTTTCGGGCCGCGCAACCGCCTTCATGGCGCCCGCCCTCATCGGCCTCATCACCACCATGACCGGATCGGCCCGGATCGGCGTCTCGCCGCTGATCGGGCTGTTTCTTCTTGGTCTCATTCTGCTAATCTGGGTGAAACCCGGGGGCGAAAAAGGTTGAGACGATGAAAGCTTTTCCGATCCTTGCCCTTTCGCTCGGGCTGACCCTTGCGGGCTGCATGAGCACGACCACGACCACTTCCGGCATTGACTACGCCGGGGCCTCCGGCCTGCCGAGGGCGACCAAGGTGCGGGTGTCGACCTCCGGTGAACCGGCCAAACAGCTCTTCGGTCCGGTAGAGAGCCCCTCCGCCCAGGCGCCCGAAAGCTTCGGCTCCTACTCGAAGGGCTGTCTCGCGGGGGCAGAGCAACTGCCCGAGACCGGGCCCACCTGGCAGGCGATGCGGCTCAGCCGCAACCGCAACTGGGGCCACCCCGCGCTCATCGACTTCCTGGAACGGTTCTCGGCCAGGGCGGCGCAGCAGCCGGGCTGGGCGGGGCTCTATGTCGGCGACATGAGCCAGCCGCGCGGCGGGCCGATGTCGTCGGGCCACGCCAGCCACCAGATCGGGCTCGACGCCGATATCTGGATGCTGCCGCCGTCGCGGCTCAACCTCACCGCGACCGAACGCGAAAACCTCTCGTCGATTTCGATGCGCCGCGCGAACGGGGCTTACGTGAACGCGAAGTGGACGAAGGCCCACATGGCGATCATCAAGGCCGCCGCCTCCGACCCGGCGGTGGCGCGGATCTTCGTCTTTCCCGGCGCCAAGGTGCAGATGTGCAAAGATGCGCGCGGCGACCGGTCGTGGCTGAGAAAAGTGCGGCCCTGGTGGGGGCACCACTACCATTTCCATGTCCGTCTCGCCTGCCCGGCCGGTGACCGGACCTGTGTCGATCAGGCGCCGCCGCCACCCGGTGACGGCTGCAAAGACGCGGAAGGTTGGGTCGACCGGATCCTCAACCCGCCGCCGCCCGATCCGAACGCCAAGCCCGCGCCGGCGAAACCGCCAACCACCCTGGCCGATCTGCCTGCCCAATGCGCTTCCGTCCTGGGCGCGCGCTGATCCTGCTCGCCTGCGCGCTGGTGCTCGGTTTTGCCGCCCGGAGCGAGGGCGAGGCCGTGTTCGTCTCGCGCATGGTCTGGACGATGGACGATCCGGCCTTCGGCGGCTGGTCGGGTCTGGAGCTGTCCACCGACGGCAGCGCCTTCACCGCGATCGGCGACCGGGGCTGGCTCACCAATGGCGTACTCATCCGGACCGGCGCCGGACGCCTCACCGGGATCGACGCGGCGCCGATGCGGCGGCTCGACGATACCGCGGACGCGTTTATCGGCGACAGCGTGCGCGATGCCGAGGGTCTGGCCCTTGCCCCCGACGGCCGGGTATTCGTGTCTTTCGAGGGGGTCCGCCGGGTTATGTCCTACCCGGACGCGCGCGGGATGGAGCCGACGCTGCTGCCGATATACCGCGATTTCATCGGGTTGACTCCCAACACCTCGCTGGAGGCGCTTGCGATCGGCGTGGACGGGGCCCTCTACACTCTGCCGGAGGCGATCCATGGTGGCGGGCCGTTTCCGGTCTACCGCTTTGACGGTGCCAAATGGCAGGTCTTCGCGCGGGTTCGCAATCTCGACGACGGTTTCGTGCCAGTCGGAGCAGACATCGGACCGGACGGGCGGTTCTATCTGCTCGAACGTAAACTCCGCCGCCGTATCGGGTTCGCCAGCCGGGTCCGGCGGTTCGATCTGGGCGCGGAGGGTCTCGCCGGAGAGGTCTTGCTCCTGCGCACCCGGCCCGGCACCCATGACAACCTCGAAGGCCTGGCCGCCTGGCGCGATGCGGCCGGGCGTATGCGGCTGACGATGGTTTCGGACGACAATTTCGGGCCATGGCAGAAGACCGAGCTTGTCGAGTACCTATTGCCGTCCGAGAGACGTTGAATCGCAATTACCCTGTCACCATGATGTCTCGTAAGGCTTCGGTGGCCGACTGACTTGACCCGCGGGTCGTCCGGGGGTAGGAGGCGGCGCTCTCGGCGCGCGAGAGACAAGTCTCCGCTACCTTGTCAAAACGGACCAGACATATGCGTCTCCTCACCGGCGTTCTCGCCATGGCCGCCATCGTCGTGGCCTCCAACATTCTCGTGCAGTTCCTGCTGGGTCCGTGGCTCACCTGGGGCGCGCTCACCTACCCGATCGCCTTCCTGGTCACGGATGTGATGAACCGGGTCTACGGCCCCCGGGCCGCGCGCCGGGTGGTGTTTGCGGGCTTCGTCGTGGGCGTGCTCTGTTCGCTCATTGGCAGCCAGATCATGCTCGCGGGCGACGGCTTCACCTATCCGGCGGTGGCGCTACGTGTCGCGATTGGCTCCGGCATCGCCTTCCTGACCGCGCAGATGCTCGACGTTGCGCTGTTCGATGCGCTCAGGCAGCGCAGCTGGTGGCTGCCGCCGCTGGTCTCGACCCTCGTCGGCTCCGCCGTCGATACCGCGCTGTTCTTCACCATCGCCTTCTCGGCCTCGCTTACGTTTTTCGGCGCGCAGGCCGATGCCGCGATCAACTGGGCCTGGGAGGCGGTGCCCTTCCTCGGCGTCGGCGCCGTGGTGCCGCTCTGGGTCAGCCTCGGGTTCGCCGACTGGCTGGTCAAACTTTCGCTCGCATTGCTGGCCCTTGTGCCGTTTCGGATGCTGGTCACAAGGTTTTCACCAGAGGTTGGGTGATTTTTGTTGACCCACCCCAGATCTGTGCCACGGTTTGCCTACCGCAACAGATTTGCAGAGAAAGGAGGTGTCTATGATCAGAGATTTCACGGAGAGAGGTGTCGGGACATTGTAGAAGCGCGGCCCCGGGGCAATCCTCGGGAGCCAAGCGGGCTTAGGTGACACTTTGTCTAACCGGCCCCACCTCCAGACTTCTCGGAGGGCCACCCCACGGGTGGCCCTTTTCGATTCCGGGCCTGTCGATATTGCCCTGCGGGCCGCCTGCGGCGAGCGGGGACCCCGCCTGACGGCGGGGCGCCTGCGGCGGGCAGGCCGCGG
>Ga0209121_10000928_pt1 | contig 31243 bp, 30 predicted proteins | sample Cruoilmetagenom3_FD_187292 | JGI IMG/M metagenome (GOLD analysis project Ga0209121, IMG submission 187292) | Oil polluted marine microbial communities from Coal Oil Point, Santa Barbara, California, USA - Sample 3 (SPAdes) (version 2) | ecosystem: Environmental > Aquatic > Marine > Oil seeps ...
AGGAGTCTAAATTTACTTACTCCAATTGAATTTGTGGAGCAGAAAATGATGTATAATAAAAGTCCTTCTATGTTGCATATGTATAGAACCCAATCAACCTGTTGCCAATTTTTCAATTTAATTTTAAAATACTGATAAGAGGTGCCACGAAGGCTCCAACCATCTAATCGTCTTTACATATAAATTTTATTAATGAAACCACGAAGGTTTTGAGCTGTTAATGATAACAGCGGGCTTCGTGGTTTTTTGTTTTTTTGGAATAAAACTCGAAGTGTTTTAGATGTTTTTTAAAAATTTAAATTTTCAAGGAGGATTGAATGAAGAGAAATAATGTCTTGACGCTATTGCTTTCCTTATTGGTTGTGTTTGGCTTGGTTTTAGGAGTTGCTGGATGTAAAAATCAGACCGAAAAGGTAAGCACAGAAAGTGGGGTTGAAAGCAGCACAAAAAAGGATGTTGAGGAGGAGAACACCGCAAAAGACAAGGTTGTTGTGACGACATCTTTGATAGGAAACATAGTTGAAGAAATTGGTGGGGATAATTTTGATGTTATTGTTATGGTCCCCCCGGGTGGATGTCCGGGCCACTTTGATATAAAGCCCGAAGATATTGAGGCGGTAGCTTCGGGAAGTTTATTTTTAAAGCACGGCTGGGAAACATGGGCGGAAAATTTAATTGAATCTGCCAATAATCCAAACTTAAAGGTTGAAACGATTGCCATTAAAGGGAATTGGATGGTCCCAAGCTTTCAAATCGAAGCTGTAGATAAGATAGCTGCAGTTTTATCTGGAATCGATGAAGCAAACTCGGATGTCTACGAGGAGAGGGCGGCAGCTTATAAGGAGAAAGTGGGAAATATTGCGGCGGGTGCCAAAAAGAAGTGCGAGGAAGCCGGGTTTTCTAAGATTAATGTGATTTGCGCGCAAATGCAGGAAGGTTTTGTGAAATGGCTCGGTTTTAATGTGGTGGCTACGTACGGGCGTCCCGATGAGCTGACGCCTGAGGTCATAAAGGAGCTCGTCGATACATGTAACGAGCATGATGTGAAGCTTGTAATTGATAACCTTTAAAGTGGACCAACTGCCGGTCTTCAGGTTTCCGAAGAGGTTGGTGCAAATCATGTAACTTTATCCAACTTTCCAGGTGCGGTTGAGGGGGCAAATGATTATGAGGGAAATTTAGACCACAATTTATATGAGGTTTTATCAAATGTCTAGCGATCTTAATAAAGTCATTGCTATAAAAGACGCTGTTGTTGGTTATAGGGCTGACGTGGTTTTACACCATGTCAGCCTAGAAGTCGGAGAGGGAGAGTTTGTCGGTATAGCTGGCCCTAATGGGGCCGGTAAAACCACGCTCTTGACATTGATAAATGGGTTGGCCGATTTAGTAGAGGGAAGTGTTCGTATGCTCGGTCATGAGCGTTTTCCTCGAGGTGGGTTTATTCCGAGAAAATTGGTTGGTTATGTGCCTCAAAATACCGCGGTTGACCCCAAAATGCCCATCCATGTACACGAAGCTGTACTGGGAGGTAGATATGGCCGTTTGGGTTTTTTTAAAAAACCCGGCAAAAAGGATTTTGAAAAAGCAAATGAGGCAATGCAAATGGTTGGGGTCTACAAATTAAGGGGAAGACCCATCGGATGTCTTTCAGGGGGCGAGAGGCAGAAGGTCTTAATCGCTCGAGCCATAGCTCAGGAGCCAAAGATACTACTTCTAGATGAGCCGACCTCCTCTTTAGATTATAAGGCACAGGGAGAAATTTTGGATTTAATAAGAAAAATTCACAACAAATACTCGCTTACAACTCTTTTGGTGACACACAATTTATCTGTACTTCTCAGAGTTTGTGATCGCATCCTTTTAATGAAGGATGGAAAGGTAGTTTTTGATGACCACAGAGATAAGGTTTTAAAGGACGATTCTTTGGGTTGTGTTTACGATATGCCGATCAACGCGATGGATTTGATGGCGGGACAATTATTATCTTCATAAGAGGGTGAATCGTTATATTTGACATCTTAAGCTATGGCTTCATGAAAAACGCAATATTGGCCGCGGCTTTTGCGGGTATAAGCTGTTCTTTACTTGGTGTATTTGTCGTGACCATGAAAATTTCTTTCATAGGGGTGTGCATGTCGCATGCTGCCTTCGCCGGCGCGATTTTAGGGGTTTTGTTAAATGTTAACCTAATTTTAATGGCATTTTTATTTTGTGTTATAAGCGCCGCGATAATAGGTCCCCTATCTGACAGGGGAGAGTTTTCTCCTGATGCTTCGCTCGGCATAATATTTTCTCTCATGCTTGGTTTGGCCTTTCTTTTTATGGGGCTTCTTTCTGGGCCAAAGACTCAAGTCCTGGGATTCATGTGGGGAAGCATTCTTACGGTGACTAAAAGTAACGTTTGGCTCTTGCTTGGTCTTACAACGCTTGTGATTTTATCCATTACGAGTTTTTACAAAGAGATTCAAGCGGTTATATTTGATAGGGAACTTGCTTTAGCTGCAGGTGTTCCGGCAACTGCGATAATTTACGGATTGTATTTTTTAACAGGGGCCACAATCACAGCATCTTTTAGTGCCGTTGGGGGCTTGCTAATCTTCAGTCTCATAGTAAATCCCGCTGCCGCTGCGTATCAACTAACTTATAGTTTAAAGAAGATGTTTTTGCTTTCGGCTTTATTTGGGGTGCTTTCCGGTTGGCTGGGTCTTGCCACTTCTTATCTTTTTAATTTGCCAAGCGGCGCATCGATAATTATAGTTTCATCTCTTATTTTTGCAGTTGCTGCCATTTATTCTCCAAAAAGGAGAAAAAGTTGTTGCTGCAATAAAGTAGCGAAGGGGTAAATATGGACAGATTTGTTTTTTTTGAAGAACAGGCCAAGTGGTGGGATGAAGTAATAAGCGATGTTGGGGATGAAAAGATTTCCATGCTCCTTGAAAATATGAGCGTATTTAAAGGTGATAAAATTGCTGATATTGGCACTGGGACCGGTTTGTTAATTCCTTATCTATCGAAAGCTATTGGTTCCAGTGGCATGGTTTATGCGCTTGATTTCTCCCCGGCCATGTTGAGAGAGGCGAAGAATAAGTTTGGTTACCTCAAAAACATCAGTTTTATTTGTGTAGATGTTATGAAAGTGACTCTACCTTGTCTTGTTGATATGGCAATTTGCAATGGTTGTTTTCCTCATTTTCCTGACAAAATTGGTGCGCTTAAAGCCATCTTCGATGCGTTGTTGCCGGGTGGTATTTTGGTGATATCTCATCTTTCAAGTAGGGAAGAGATAAATCAAAAACATCTCGAAATCGGCGGAGAAATAGCGAGGGATTTGATACCCAAGCTTTCGGAATTGGAGATCATGTTAAGGCAGGTTGGTTTCGAATCGGTTGTTATGTTTGAAGATGAAGATGTGTATTTTTCCAAGGCGGTTAAACCTTAATCGAGCAAATTTTTTGTTTGGGAAAATGATTTAAGAAGCTAAGGGGGGTGAAAAGAGTTTTTCTAAAAGAGGTATTTATAGAGGTGAATAGACATCATATGCGCCATCATTACGAAAATGGGATAATTTAGTTAAAACATATGTTGATACAAAAAAATGCTTAATGATTTTGTATATAAAATTGATTGGAGGGGTTGTTTATGCATATACCAGATGGTTTTTTAGATGCGAAAACTTTGGCGACAACGGCCGCAATATCTGCTGCAGCCGTTGGATATGGCCTTAAAAAGGCAAACGAGGAACTTGGGGATAAACAGGTGCCGCTTCTCGGTGTAACCGCAGCGTTTATTTTTGCGGCACAGATGCTTAATTTTCCCGTAGCGGGTGGCACCTCAGGGCACTTTTTAGGGGCCTTTTTGGCCGCGGTGCTTTTAGGGCCGTGGCTCTCGTGTTTGACAATATCGGTGGTTTTATTCGTTCAAATGTTAATATTTGCCGACGGGGGATTGCTCGCCTTGGGCGCAAACGTGTTTAACATGGGTGTAATCGGCGGAATTTTAGCTTATTATATTTTTATGGCCATAAAATCCTCTTTACCAAAAACACGTTTTGGGTTTTTGGGCGCCGTTGCGGTGACTTCGTGGCTCTCGGTCGTTATTGCCTCTGCCGCTTGTGCCCTGGAGCTTGCTTTATCCGGCACTTCGCCGCTTAACATCGCACTCCCGGCAATGGTGGGAGTTCATACTTTAATCGGCATTGGGGAAGCGATTATAACTACGGTAGTCGTTGGTGTAGTTATAAATGTCCGGCCGGACCTTGTGAAAATCTACGGCCAGGAAGGTATCTCTGGAACTAAAACGGCGGGAGGTGTTGTTGGTGGCCAATAACATGAAGAAGTTTATTTTAGTCGCTTTAATTACATCTTTTGTACTCGCGATATTTCTCTCACCATTTGCGTCTTCCTCGCCGGATGGTCTTGAGAAGGTTGCCGAAGATAAGGGGTTTCTCTCAAGGGCCGAGGGAGCGGAGGTTTGGGAAAGTTCACCCATTCCCGATTACGCGATACCTGGCTTGGGCGAAGGAGCTATTGCTACGGGAGCGGCGGGATTAGCAGGTGTTGCCATCACTTTTGTTCTGGGCTATGGTTTGGCTAAACTTTTGGAGAAAAAAGAGGTAGCTTAATATCTAATGAAGCATTTTTTTATCGACAAATACAGCGAGGTTAAAAGTCCCATAAGAAACCTTGATGCAAGAGCAAAAGTTATCATTTTCTTTGCTCTGATTTTGCTTTGCGTAACCACACCTCCGAAGGCTTTTTTGGTCTTCGGAGGTTATTATTTAATTCTTGTCACAATATTGATTATTTCGAGGATACCCTTTGTGTTTATTCTTAAGAGAACTGCGGTAGCTATCCCTTTCATCATAATGATCGCCGCGTTTATTCCATTTATTGAAGGTGGCGCGGGAGGAAGTTATAATCTTTGGGGGGTAACGCTTTATCAAAGAGGGGTTCTCATTCTTTTCAACGTAACCGTAAAAGCGCTATTTGGGGTGGCGGCGGTCACACTTCTTGTCTCAACCACACCTTTTGACGAGCTTATGGAGGGATTGAAAAAGCTGGGTGTTCCCAAAGTGTTTATAACGATCGCTTCCTTCATGTACAGGTATATATTTGTTGTGGTTGATGAAGTCATGCGGATGAAGAGGGCGCGCGATTCAAGAAATTTTGAGGGTAAGTGGATATGGCAAGCCGGCGCCATAGGACATATGGTGGCAACTCTTTTTTTGAGAAGTTATGAAAGAGGTGAGCGGGTTTATTCAGCCATGCTCTCTCGCGGCTACGATGGTGAAGTGAAAAGTTTGAGTGAACATTCAATTTCTCAGAAAGACATTATGCTTACAATATTTATCGTTTCAACGGCAATTCTACTTCATCTCTCCTATGTGTTTGTAAAATTATTTGCCGGAGGTTAAATTGCATCACAACAAGGCGGTTGAGATAAAAAATCTTAATTACAAGTACCCTGATGGAACAATGGCTTTGAGTGGCATTGATCTCATCATTGAACATGGAGAAACGGTTGCCATCCTCGGTCCGAATGGCGCCGGTAAATCCACCCTTATTCTTCATTTAAACGGGATAATTAGAGGAAATGGTGAGGTAAAGATATTTGGTCTTCCGGTAAATGGTCGCACTTTAAAGGAAATAAGAAGGAGAGTTGGGCTTGTATTTCAAGATCCCGACGATCAGCTTTTCTGTCCCACTGTCTTTGAAGATGTTGCTTTCGGGCCGGTAAATATGGGTTTTACTAAAGAAGAAATAATAGCAAAGGTAAACAAAGCTCTGGCCTCAGTGGAGATGAAAGGATTTGATAAACGTCCGGCTCATCACTTAAGCTTTGGTCAAAAAAAACGCGTTGCTATTGCAACCGTTCTTTCAATGGAGCCGGATATGCTCGTTTTGGATGAACCGACCAGTAATTTGGACCCAAGAGGAAAGGGTAAGATAATTAAGATACTGAAGTCATTTCCTGTAACCAAAGTTGTTGTAACCCACAACCTGGATGAAGCCGCAAAGCTATGCAAAAGGGCAATTATTATGGACGAAGGAAAAATTGTCGCCGATGATGCAACAGAAAAAATATTATCGAATGAATTAATACTTAAAAAACACGGGCTTTTTTAAGTATTAATCTTCAAAAAAATTTTCTTAAAATCTCTTTGTTCCATAATCCTTACCGCTTATGCTTCGATACCAACTTCCTTTGGCGCTTTTGTAGCGAAGGTTATTCCGGAAGCAATAATACAAAGAACTGCTGCAATCAGATAAGCCATTGAATAAGAACCGGTGGCATCCACAATTTTTCCCGCAACCATTGAGCCAAATACGCCTCCAACCCCCCAGGCTGTAAAGACTAAGCCGTAGTTAACACCAAGGTTTTTGGTGCCGAAGTAGTCCGCGGTAACGGCGGGGAATAAAGCCAAATTAGCGCCGTAGTTAAAACCGATTAAAGTAGCGGAGATGATTAAAAGGATTGATGTGGTTGATATGGCCAAGACTCCCATCATCAGCGCTTGAAATAAGAAAACCAGAAGCATTGTGCGAGTGCGGCCTAGTTTGTCAGAAGCGCTACCGGCGACGATTCGGCCGGAAGCGTTACCAATGGCTAAGATGGCAACCAAGAGGAAACCCAAATTAACACCAGGGAGCTGAGCAGCGGAAATTTTTGCCAAGTGGCCAATAATCATAAGGCCTGCAAATGCAGCAAAGGCGTACATTGACCACAGTAGATAAAATTGAGGAGTCTTGATCATTTCGTGCCAGTCGTACTCGTGTTTTTTAGAGCCATTTGTGGTTGAAGCCGAAGAAGCGGGCACGCCGGCAGGAATATATCCTACCGGGGGATTAATTAAAAATTGAGATAGTCCAACTGTCGCTACAAAGAAAGCAATACCGAGAATCAAAAAAGTTTGATTGATGCCAAAATTTTTCAACAAAGTATTGGTGACGGGAGCGATATATACAGAAGCAAGACCAAACCCACTAACCACTATTCCTGTGATGAGACCCTTTTTGGTTGGTGGAAACCACTTGACCGCTGCCGGTGTAGCGGAGGCATATCCAAGGCCGATACCTGTTCCCGCTAAAATTCCAAAACCTAAAATCATTAATGTCACATTCCCTTTTGAGGCAAAACTGGCAAGAATTAAGCCAAGGCCTGTTAGGGCGCCACCGATGGAGGCGACGAGGCGCGGACCCAATTTATCCTGAGCACGGCCGGCAAAAACCATCATAATGGCAAAAACACCGCACGCAACCGCATAGGGCACAGAAGCGCTGGTGGCAGACCAACCCCAACTAGTCGTCATTTTTTTGGCGATGACACTCCAAGAATATAAAACACCAAGGGCTAGGTTAATTCCGGTACCGGCTAAAACAACAATCCATCCTTGCTTATTAGAACTATTATTCATAAAATACGTCCCTTTCTGTTAATATAACCAACTTAAGATTTATAAAATGTTGTGATAAAGTTAGCTTATGATAATGGTAAAATAAAGAAAAAATCGGTAAACGGTTATTATTAAGATTTAAGAGGTTTAATTATGCTGTAAGTGAAAAATCTCAGTTAATAATTCTTTGGATGATTGGCAAATTTAAAATTTTCTGTCGAGATTCTTTTTAACGAGTCCCTTGTTTTTAAATAAAGATGTTTTGGGATGTCTTGCGGAAATTATCGAGCTATCGTTTTGTGATTTCAATCCTTGGGTAAAAAAATTTGGTACTTCCTTGACAAGAAAATTTTTGCTAAGATAATCTCGTTTTTAATTTACTTCAAGTCGTTAAACTATAATTTGAAATATGTGGCGCATTCGTCTAGTGGCCTAGGACACCGCCCTCTCAAGGCGGAGATCACGGGTTCGAGTCCCGTATGCGCCACCAGCTTATTTTGAAGAAAAACTCCTGTTCAGGATACATTCCAATTATTTAACCAACATAGGATTCGAATTTTTTGATTATCGGCAATACAAATCCATATTTATATAGAATCCCTTATATTATGGAATGCTGGTAGAATTGTAAGACATTTTATCTGTGATTTTGGAAAATTATTGAAGGGGAAACTTGCTGTGCCCCGAAGTTTAATTGTTGGTATGGAACTCGGTATATTGATAAGTTAGGCATATATATTTAATGCCATCAGACAAGGAGATTAACTATGAAAACAAGAATATTTTGGATTTTTGGGATACTTCAAAGTCTGTCTTTAGGAATCATTATATTTCTCTTATTTAGGTCTTTAAATCTGATAAAAGGAGATAGCGTTATTGGGTTGGATACTCAGATACTTTTGAGTGTCGCTTTCCCATTATTCTCATTATTTGTAGAATACATCATATATACGAAAGAATAGTTCGTAGGTTAGGTTGAGGCACGAAACCCAAAGAACAGAATCTTGCCTAAGCGGGCGTTGGGTTTTTTAAGCGTCAATCGGCAAACGACGGTTTTCGGTTTGGCGAACGTTTTTCCGCAACTTCTCACTGCAATTGAACTTGGTCGTTATGCAACCTCAAGCAGAAAATTTAACACTTTCTCATCTACCGGATTATATTGGAGATATACTTGTTTAAATGTTCGAAGATAATCCTACTGGCTCCACCATCGACTTACTTCGTTTGCCCCTGGCAAGTCATTCTTTACCAAGGCTTCGAATGGCAGGCTGGTTTTGATGCGCCCCGTGATTGTAATGCAATTTTACGGACCTGTTTGTTGTAGTCAATGGTCTCATTGAAAGATGAAAAAATTTTGTCTATTATTCAACAGTCTAAGAACTAATAGCTAATCTCCTTGTCATACTCTTGTTGTTCGTATAAGATTTATAAAATGAAAAAATTTATCACTTTTACCTCGGATTTTGGTTTTGAAGATGGGTGGGTCGGCGTTTGCAAGGGTGTTATCTTAAATATAGCGCCGGGTGCTCAAATAATTGACATCAGCCATGGTATCTCGAGTTTTAACATCAGAAAAGCTTCTTTTGTTCTATCCTCTAGTCTTTTTTCCATGCCGGTAGGTATTCATCTGGCGGTTGTTGATCCCGGAGTTGGTACCTCAAGATGCCCCATTGTTTTGCAAGTTGAACGAGGCGATTATTTGGTTGGGCCCGATAATGGACTTTTAATTCCTGCTGCGGAGAAATTGGGAGGGATAACTAAAGCGATTGAAATTAAGAACGATGGATACATGAGTGAGTTTATCCGCCGTATTTTTCAGGCCAGAGATATATTTGCTCCGGTTGTTGGTCATTTAGCTAATGATGTAAAATTAGATGATATTGGGGTTGAAATACCGAAAGATAGTTTAGTTTCGGCTCTCTGGAGAGAAGCAGCCATTTCAAAGAAAGGTAAAATTGAGTGTGAGGCTATAGATATAGATAAATTTGGAACAGTTCATTTAAATCTTTCTGGAGACAAGTTATCTAAAATGAATATATCTTATGGGAAAATTGTTGAAGTTTCATGGAAAAAGGGAAGTGTCAAGTTGCCTTTTTGTCGTACTTTTGATGATGTTTCGGTCGGTAATTCCTTGATTCTTATCGATTCCAGTAATTATCTGAGCGTAGCGGTTAATCAAGGAAGCGCCGCAGATTTTTTTAAATTAAAAGAGGGGGATAAATTGGTTCTCAATAAAATTTTAAGAGGGGATAGTTTATGAAAAACGTTCTTTATGACGAGGTTTCATTAAAAGTTAAAGAGATAGATAGGGCCGACATCATCGTCGGTATCCCGAGTTACAACAACGAGGAAACAATTGAGAATGTAGTGAGAGCTATTGGTAAGGGTCTTTCAACTTATTACCCAAACCTTAAGGCGGTTATTGTCGACTCTGACGGTGGCTCTAAAGATAAGACGCGTGAAGTCTTTTTAAAAACCCCTGTTCCGGATGGTATTGAGAAGATAGTTACTCAATACAAAGGTATACCGGGGAAGGGGAGCGCTTTTAGAACCATCTTTGAGATAGTTGAAAGATTGGGAGTAAAGATGTGTCTTACACTGGATGCCGATTCGCGAAGCATTACTCCTGAGTGGGTGAGAGCTTTAGGTGATCCTATTTACTTACATAGTTACGGTTTTGTAACCCCTTACTACCTGAGGGACAAACACGATGCCACCATAACCAATTCGCTTGTTTATCCGCTTACTCAAGCTCTTTATGGTTTAAGGATAAGACAGCCGATTGGTGGTGATTTTGGTCTTACCGGTGGGTTAGTTATGGCTCTTAACCACCAGAGATTGTGGAATTATGAAACCGATGTCACCAGGTTTGGAATAGATATATGGTTAACCACAACGGCTATCGCTGAGGGATTTAGGATTTGTCAAGCATCCCTCGGAGCCAAGGTTCACGATGCCAAAGATCCGGGTAGCGATCTCAGCCCGATGTTTAAACAGGTTATGGGGACTCTCTTTAGTTTGATGCGAAAGTACGAAATGAAGTGGAAGTTAGTGAAGACAAGCAAAGAAGTTAAGATTATGGGTAAATTTCATTTCGTTGAGCTTGAGGAAATAAAAGTGGCTTTACCGGAACTGATTGAAAAATTTAAACAGGAAAAATTTCAGTATAGAAAATTGTGGAAAAATATACTTTCTGATAAAAATTATCGTGATGTAATCCAACTTACTAACCTCGATGTTGAAGATTTTCACTTTCCCGCTGATTTGTGGGCAAGGATAGTTTACGACTATGCTGTCGGATATTGTTTTGATGGTGAAAAAGAGGAGATATTGATGAGCTTAATTCCTCTTTATTATGGAAGAACGGCGGCTTTTGTCATCGAGTCACATGCTGTTTCGGAGGAACTTGCCGATGCAGTTGTAGAGGGGGTAGCGGGAATCTTTGAGAGGATGAAGCCGTATCTGATAAAGAGATGGAAAAAGGCCGAAAGAGAATTATCAAAGAAGGAGTTTTAATGGACTACAAGGCGATTTTTTTTGATGTCGGGAATACGCTTTTATATCCATATCCTTCCATGGAGAAAGTTTGTGCGGAGGTTATGTTCCGATATGGATATTCGATAGATTTAAAAGAGTTTTCAAGAGCTTTGTGTGTGGCAGATGGCTATTATCTACAAAGGTATGAAGAGGATGATTCGTTTTGGACGGATAGAAATGAAGCGGTCTCAATGTGGTTGGATTTTTATGAGCTACTGCTTCGCGAGGTGGGTATCGATGGTGATGCTCGGTTGATAGCTCAAGCAATTTACGATGATTTTGGGAAGAAAGAGAGATGGCAGATTTATCCCGACGTTGTGCCCACTTTTAAAAAGCTTAAAGATTTAGGGATGGAACTTGGAATTATTTCCAATTGGGATGGTAGGTTAACTATGCTCTGCGAAGAGCTTGGACTTCTCAAATACTTGGAGTTTGTAATTTCTTCGGCAGATGTTGGGAGTGTTAAGCCTCACCCGGAAATTTTTGAACTTGGACTCAATAAGATAAAAATAAGCCCCAAGCATGTTATTCACGTTGGTGATCATTACTATGCGGATGTTATGGGGGCAAAGGGTGTGGGCATTACTCCTGTTCTTATAAACCGCGGGAATAACCCGAATCGTGAGGACTCGGATTGCCTAATAATCAAAAGTCTACTTGAATTAATAGATAGCGGTATGTTTTAACTATCAACCATGTTGTGCTACTTATGTCGCTGATTTTTGCGCTCGTAGCTCAGTGGATAGAGCACAGGCCTCCGGAGCCTGGTGTCGTGGGTTCAAATCCCGCCGAGCGCGCCAAACTATCAGATGCCTCCCCGCCTGCCTACGCCTATGATGCCGTTAGGCATTGGCGGGCAGGTGGCGGGGCATATAGTTGATAGTTAAAAGTGGAGAGCAAGAGCTTAGAGTATCTTTCTCGTTATTGCCGTGCCTATCGGCATTTTTATTTTTTAATTAAAAGTTTGACATCCCACTACCGACTAAAATTTGAATCGGGGGTTAATATGGACATAAAAGAACTTGTTTATGAGCTTACAAAATCTGTTAGAGAAAAAGTATATCCGCACCTTGGAAAATTATCTTCCCGGCGTATCGTGGATGTAGCAGTTGGTGGAGATTCTACCTTTGCAATTGATGAGGTTGCCGAAGAAGATGTAATGATTTTTTTAAAAAAGGTTGGCAATATTGCTTACTACTCCGAAGACAAAGGACTTGTGGTTTACGGAAAGCCAAAATATGTTTTGATAGTTGATCCAGTCGATGGTACCAGACCCGCTGCCGCCGGTTTTGAATCTGCTTGTGTGTCGATTGCGGCAGCCGAGTATGTTTCTGAGCCGAAAATTAAGGATGTTTTCTTAGGTTGTGTTCAAGAAATAAAAACTGGAAAGGTTTTTTTGGCGGAAAAAGGGAAGGGCCTGAAAATTGAGGAAGACGGCAAAGAGATTGCTCCGCTTTTAAGTTTCAATACCGATTTAGAGAGCCTTTTTTGGAGCATTGGGTTTCGAGGAAGACCAGCCAATGAGCTTATCACCGTCTTGGGGGATTTGGTTGATATTTCATCGGTTGATGGTGGGGTGTTTGATATAGGGAGCGCCAGTTATTCAATGACTCGATTGGTTACCGGTCAACTTGATGCTTATATTGATATCGGGAAAAGAATGATCGATGAAGTTCCAGAAACTAAAGCTATCTTTGAGCGAGTGGGTAGAGGTTATATTTTAAACAATAATCCGTATGATATAGCTGCTTCTGTTGTGATAGCGGAGGAAGCTGGAGCGATTGTTTCGGACGGTTACGGGGCACCAATCGATGAATATCCGGTTTTAGGTTCGGGACTTGGTTTTCAAATTTCTTGCGTTGCGGCAAGCGATGCGGAACTTCACAAAAAAGTTTTAAAAGAGGTTGATTCCGGTATTGATAAATTAAAGCTATCCCAAAAACTTTGAGCTATAATTAAGTTGTAAAATAAAAATAAGGGGGCGTGGATTCGTGGAAGCAAAATTCTATGAAAAGAGGCCTGACAAAAAAGTTAAATGTCTCCTTTGCCCTCATGGATGTGTAATTTCTTCCGGTAAAGTGGGAATATGCTCCATTAGAAAGAATATCGACGGAACCCTTATTGCGTTAACTTATGGACGAATCTCCTCTTGTAGCCTCGACCCCATAGAAAAAAAACCGCTTTATCACTTTTATCCCGGGAAAATGATTTTGTCTTTGGGGACCATCGGGTGTAATTTTGCGTGTCCTTTCTGTCAGAATTGGCAAATATCCCAACCTCGCGAAGCTTTTCCCGGCGAGGATATGGAAGAAGTTGTTTCCAAAGTAACCGATTCTTTAACCCCCAAACAAGCTATCGATTTAGCTCTAACCTATCGTCAAAATGGCAATATCGGTTTGGCATACACGTATAATGAGCCATTTATTTGGTATGAGTATGTCTATGAAACCGTTAAGCTTGCTCACAAAAACGGATTAAAAAACGTTTTAGTGACAAATGGTTATGTTAATGAAGCGCCTCTTAGAAAACTGTTGCCATACATCGATGCCATAAATATCGATATCAAAGGGTTTTCCGATGAGGTTTATAAAAAACTCGGCGGAAGACTTGCGCCGGTGTTAAAAACAGTTGAAATTGCCAGCAAAGATTGCCACGTAGAGCTAACTAATCTAATTGTTCCCAAACTTAACGATTCCAGGGAAGAGATTGAGAATCTCGTTGATTGGGTGGCAACCAAAGTTGGCAGGGAGACTCCTCTTCACTTTAGCCGTTATTTTCCTAACTTTAAATACGCGGAGCCGCCCACGTCTCCGAAGACTTTGAAGATGGCTGAAGAAATTGGTCTTACGAAATTAAAGCATGTTCATCTTGGGAACGTTTGATAAAAGGGGTGGTTTTTATGAATGACAGGACTCTTAAAACGGAAATAGATAACAAAATTGCTCTTGATGAAGTGGTTAAAAACAGGATAAATGTTGAAGTGAATGATGGTAAAGTAAGGTTGTTTGGTGTGGTTTATGATTTAGAGGAAAAAATGAGGGCCGAAGAGATAGCGGGTGAGATGCCCGGGGTTATTGATGTCGAAAACGATATATCCATTGAGATAAAGGGGTTTTTATCGGATGAGGAAATTGATAGAGAAGCAAGCAAGATTTTGGCGAAAGATTTTTATCTTAAAAATAAAGTTGGTGTTAATAAAGTTGCAAGAGGGATTGTTTATCTCGGCGGCGAGGTTCCCTCGCTTGATTATAAAAACAAGGCAGAGGGTCTTGTGAGCTCAGTTAAGGGGGTAAAAGAAATTGCTTCTCGGATTACGATTAATGAAGCTGAAGAGCTGTCCGATGTAGAATTAACCAACCGAGTTGAAATGGTTCTCCATGAAGATAAAATGGTACATGCAGAGTACATCGGCGTTTTAGGCGAAAAGGGAAGGGCTACCCTAAAAGGCTGGGTGGAAACGCGGGAAGAAAAAGACCATATTGAAGAAATAGTTCGGAAAATTCGGGGTATAAAAGGAGTTGTGAACAAAATACAGGTGGCTGAACTTCCGGTTGACATCGATGAAGTTCTTGAGAGACAAATTTTAATGGCTCTTGAGAAAAGCAAGAAATTAAATCTTGTGGATGTCAGAGTTTCCATGGTAGATAAGGTAGTTTATCTGGAGGGTAAAGTAGATACTCCGGAACAACGAGATAAAGCGGCCAAAATCGTCTTTTCTATAAGTGGCGTGAGGGTTGTTCACAATAATTTAGTTGTGGCGACGCGAAAGTAGGTTAAGGAGTTTTTTCTTCCCAGTGAATAATAAGCCCCAAAAGGCCCCTTAAAGCGATGATGCCTCCGAGCATGACAAGTTCGTTCATTGTGCGTACGATAACAGATCTTATTATCTCGGCTGCCATTAAAAATTCTAACCCGAAAGCCAGGGTTCTCCTTAAATCCGGAACTATTTTAGTTTTTTGGAAAATATTTATTGCAAGTTGTACGGCGGCTTTAATGGAACCATAGGTTACAACAAGTATTCCCAAAAACTCGAGAAATTGAACGATTAAGCGAATGGTACTTTCAGTTTCCACTTTTATTCCTCCGGTTTTGTTTGTTATAAGGCTAATATTAATTTCTATATTAAACTATATTAAGCAAGTACCGGTCAATAAATCAGATATTAGAAGGTGTTTAAATTACGGAGTGCCTTTGTAATCAAAAACCCAAATTTAATCAAAAGTCTCCAAGATTTTATATTTGGTATTTCTTTGGGCGGGGATAAAACCCGCTTTTTTTATTAGATAGGTTATTTCTTCTTTTGACATTTTGTAACAGACACCGGTTGAGGCGACGACGTTTTCCTCTATCATTATGCTTCCCAGGTCATTTGCCCCGAAGTGAAGAGCAACCTGCCCGATTTCTTTGCCCTGGGTAAGCCACGAGCCTTGCACGTGCTCGAAATTGTCCATAAACATTCTGGATACAGCGAGCATTTTTAAATACTCCGGCCCCGATGTTTTCTTTCCGCCCAGTTCGGTATGCCCCGGTTGGAATGTCCAGGGGATAAAGGCTCTGAAAACTCCCGTTTTGTCTTGTAGAGTTCTTAATTTGGAGAGGTGATAAATTCTTTCCTCAATCGTTTCCAAACTTCCCATCATCATCGTTGCTGTCGCGCGAAGTCCCGCATTGTGCGCTTCCTCCATAACTTTTAGCCAAAGCTCGGCTCCAATTTTGTTCGGGCTTATTTGATGTCTAATGTGGTCAACTAAAATCTCGGCCCCGCCACCGGGTAAAGAATCAAGCCCCGCTTTTTTTAACTCCGAAAGAGTTTCCCTTATCGAAAGTCCCGAGTTTTTAGAGATATGGGCAATTTCCGGAGGAGAGAAGGAGTGGACGCACACCTCATAGTTTGATTTTATGGCTGAAAGTAGGTCGGTGTAATAATTTATTTTTAAATCCGGGTTGAGTCCGCCCTGCAGCATAATTTGAGTTCCACCCAACTCCAACGCCTCATTTATTTTTGAAAATATTTCATCTTTATTGAGGACGTAAGCATCCGGGTCGGTTTTTTCTCTGTAAAAGGCGCAAAACTTGCATTTGCTCTCGCATATGTTGGTGTAATTTATGTTTCTATCGATAACAAATGTGGCGATGCCTTCGGGGTGGAATTTTTTTCGTATCTTGTTAGCTACTTGACCAAGTTCAATTAAGCTCCCTTCTTTTAAAAGAGTAAGCGCTTCATCTTCGGATATCCTTTTTTCAGACAGTGGTTTTTCCAAAATTTTTTTGATCTTATCCAACTTATACCTCCACGAAATTGAGTTCCGGTACCTTTTTTAAGAATCCATGCTCCTTGGCCTTGTTAAAGAAATATTTAAGCCCTGCTTGATAATTCTCATCGAAAGTAAAATTTAATGAAAGGAAATAATCCCTCAAAAATTCCGCGGTAAATATTTCCCACCTTGAGGCGTTAGTAGCAATTTCATCGATGTTTCCCAAGCTATACTTCATGGATTTATTAAGGGCGTTGTAAATTTCTTTTAAAAGCTCAGGTTGTTTTTGTGCAAAATCTTTTCTTGCGCACCAGACTGCATAAACCATCTTGTGGTTTGTCAGGTTTTTCCATTCTTTCCCAAGGTCGAAAACGAAAAAATCTTGAGGATTATATAAAGCTCGTAAAGCATCATCGCCAATCAAGAGCGCGGCATCTGCCTCATGCAACATTTGAGGGAGATCAGATGGGCATGTAAAATATTTTGGATTAATCTTGTATTTTTCCTTAAGGATTATTTGCACCAGCACTTGTGATGTAGCCGAGGTATTGGTTAAAGCTACCTTCTTCCCGCTTAATTCATTCGGCGGGATTTTACTTATTAAAAGAATGCTCTTGACTTCGTCATCTGAGCTTACAGTGAGATTGGGTAATAAATAAAATTCATCGCTGTGGCGTGCATATTCCATAGCCGATATTGGACTCACATCTAATTTATCATTTATTAACATGCGATTAAGTTCAGTAGGAGTTTCTTTTATGAGATCCATTCCCAACAGACCGTTGCTGGTAACCAATCCATAGTAAAGCGGAAAACAGTTTAAGAATTGAATATGTCCTACTCTTGGCCTCAATTTTTACACCTCATATTAGTCGGTAGTCCGTAGTCAGTAGTCGGGAGTTTGCTCGTTTATTTTCAATTTACGTTTAGTGTTTTACTCTTATCCTATATCCTTAATTTGACTCTTGACTAGCGAAGCAGTTGATTTCTAACTGTTTTTAGCTATCTGCCATCAGCCATACGCTATAAACTATTTATTCATACAATCTTACAACATTATAAAGTGTATCCCTTTCAACTGGTACTCTTCCCATCTCTTTTATCATCTCTATTAATTCGTTTTTCTCGATAAATTTATCAGTTTGTGCTCCCGCGGCGTGTGTAATTTTTTCCTCTGTTATCGTTCCATCGATGTCGTCGGCGCCAAAATCGAGAGATAATTGAGCCACTTTGGGCCCCATCATTATCCAGTATGCTTTTATGTGGTTGAAATTATCGAGCATTAACCTGGATACGGCTATCATCTTGAGATTCTCCGCGCTCGTTGGCTTTTTTAGGTGGGAGAACTCGGTATTTTGCGGATGGAATGGGAGGGGAATAAAAGTTAGAAAGCCGTTTGTCTCATCCTGAAGCTCCCTGATTTTTATGAGGTGGTCGATTCTGTCCTCGAGAGTTTCAATGTGGCCATAGAGTATCGTGGCGTTGGACTTTAAACCGAGTTTGTGAGCGGTGCGGGTTACATTGAGCCACTTTTCGGCCGTGGCCTTATTGGGACATATTTGTTTTCTTACCTTAGTATTAAAAATTTCGGCTCCACCGCCGGGGAGGGAATCAACGCCGGCATTTTTTAGTGTTTGAAGGACTTTCTTTACGCTCAAGCCGGAAATTTTTGAAAAATAATCTATTTCAACTGCGGTAAATGCCTTGATGTGGATATGCGGCAGCGCTTTTCTTAAAGTTTTTATAATGTCTACATAATAATTAAATGGTTTATCCGGATGCAGTCCGCTTACGATGTGAAGCTCCGTTATGTTTTTCGGTGCGCTAAGGGCAGTTTCTGCCGCTTCTTCAATTGTCATCGTGTAGGCATTAGAGTCATTTTTGTTGCAGCTGAAAGCGCAAAACTTACACCGCGATACGCAGATATTCGTAAGATTAATATGTCGATTTACATTAAAGTAAGCTTGATTGCCCGTTTTTCTCTCTTTTACGTATTTTGCGAGATTTCCTAAAAACAAAATGTCGTTGCAATTAATGAGATTTATTCCATCTTCTCTTGTAAGTCGCTCGTTATTTAGCACCCTTTTTTGAATATTGATTAAGTTTGGCTTCTCAATTGTGGTTTCCATGTTTTCTCCGTTGCTAAAGATGTTTAACGGGTGTTATTATAGCACAGAGCTTTTGGTTATAAATTACTTGAGGTGATTTTTTTGGCGTTTAAGGATTTAAGAGAATTTGTGGAGTTTCTTGAAGAAAAAGGGGAGTTAAAAAGGATAAGAACTGAAGTTGACCCCATTTTGGAGATAACCGAGATAACGGACAGGATATCGAAAAGAAACGGCCCCGCGCTTTTGTTTGAAAACGTCAAAGGTTCAAAATCGCCTGTTCTCATCAACACGCTTGGTTCTTTTGATCGTATGAGCTGGTCTTTGGGGGTAAATAACCTTGATGAGATAGCGGAACGCATAAGAAGCATGATGCTTGTCGATATTTCCGGGACGATGGTTGAAAAGTTAGGCGCGCTCATAAAGCTCAAAGATTTTGCAAACTATATACCAAAACTTGTTAAAAAAGCGCCTTGTCAAGAAGTAGTTTTAACTGAAAATTTTAGTTTGGATGATTTCCCCATCCTTAAGTGTTGGCCTGGTGATGCAGGAAGATTTATTACCCTTCCGTTGGTTATAACGAAGGATTCTGTAACGGGTCAGCAAAATATGGGAATGTATCGGATGCAGGTTTTTGACGGGAAGACTACGGGGATGCATTGGCATATTCATCATGATGGTGCCGAAAATTTTCGTAGGGCGGTTGAAAATAATAAAAAGTTTGAAGTTGCAGTGGCCATAGGGGCCGATCCGGCAACAATTTATTCGGCCACAGCCCCACTTCCCAAAGGAATAGATGAACTTATATTTTCAGGGTTTTTGCGAAATAAGCCGGTGAAACTGGTGAAGTGCAAGACGATTGATTTAAAGGTTCCGGCTTACGCCGAGATAATTTTAGAAGGGTATGTTGATTTCTCCGAGCTACGTAGAGAAGGCCCATTTGGAGACCATACGGGTTACTATTCACTTGCCGATGATTATCCTGTTTTTCACATAGAGTGCATTACTCATAGAAAAGATCCGATTTATCCGGCGACCATCGTAGGTAGGCCTCCAATGGAAGATTGTTATTTTGGCAAAGCTACGGAGCGGATATTTCTCCCGTTAGTTCAGTTGATGTACCCCGAAATAATTGATATGGATTTGCCGCTTGAGGGGGTTTTTCATAACTGTGTGATAATTTCTATTAAAAAAGAATATCCTTTACATGTTAATAAAATTATGAATGCGGTTTGGGGTTTAGGCCAGATGATGTTTACGAAGATGATAGTAGTGGTTGATGAAAATATAAATGTTCACGATTATTCCGAGGTTGCCTGGAAGGTTTTTAACAATGTTGACCCCGAAAGAGATATTGTTTTTGCCAAAGGGCCGTTGGATGTTTTGGATCACTCTTCAAATACTCCGAATTATGGGTCTAAAATTGGCATTGATGCCACGAAGAAGTGGAAAGAAGAAGGATATTGTCGTGAATGGCCCGATGATATTGTAATGAATGACGATGTTAAGAGGTTGGTCGATGGAAAGTGGTCAAGCTACGGTCTTGAGTAAAACCGCCACCATTTTTAGGATGATAAAATTTGAGCACTCCGTTTTTGCACTTCCTTTTGCTTATATGGGCGCGATGCTTGCGGCCGGAGGGCTTCCCACTTTTTGGCAGGTTTTTTGGATAACGGTTGCTATGGTAGGGGCAAGAAGTCTTGCCATGGGTTTAAATAGGCTAATTGATAGGAAAATAGATATCAGAAACCCTCGCACCAAAAATAGAGCTTTACCCAAGAAGTTGCTTTCGGAAAAAGACGTAGTGATCTTTAATTTAATTTCTTTGGCTGTTTTTTTAATCGCTGTTTACAGCTTAGCTCCTCTTTGCCGGTGGCTTTGGCCTTTTTTTGTGTTGCCATTTGTAATTTATCCCTATACCAAAAGATTTACTTGGCTATGCCATCTTTTTTTGGGCATATGTCTGGGACTTGCTCCGGTCGGAGCGTGGATTGCGATAACAAACACTATTTCTTTTGAGCCTATCCTTCTTGGATTTGCGGTGTGCTTTTGGGTCGCGGGTTTTGATATAATTTACGCTTGTCAGGATGTTGAAATTGATAGGGAGCAGAAGCTTTATTCGATTCCGACAATTTTTGGAGTGAAAAAAGCGCTAAGAGCTACGGGGATTTTTCATGTGCTTTCAGTAGGCTTGTTTTTGTTTTTGGGGATTTTGACGAACCTTGGCCCGATCTACTTTGGAGGGCTGATGATTGTGTCACTCCTTCTTTTACGCGAAAACAGATTGGTATCACCTAATGATTTTTCTAAACTTAACACCGCTTTCTTTACAATGAATGGGGTGATAAGTGTTATTATGCTTGTTTTTACTTTGATGGGTTTTATGGTTGAGTAGTTATTTGAGGAGGCAGCAGTTTGAAATTTATTGTGGGGATAACCGGTGCAAGTGGTGTGCTTTACGCTGATTGTCTTTTGAAAGAGCTTTTGTCAAATGGTCACGATGTGAAACTTATTATAACGGATGCCGCAAAGGATATTTTGACGCATGAGTTGAATTTAAAACTTAAAGGAAATCAACAGGAATTACAGAAGCAGATAAGGGAATGGATGGGGTTAAATGTCTGCGATGAGCATCTTGAATATATTGAAATTTCCAATTTAAATTCGTCCATTTGCAGTGGCTCCTATAAAGTGGATGGGATGATTATTGTTCCTTGTTCCATGGCAACTTTGGCGGCGGTAAAATCCGGCATGTCCTCGAATCTTTTAGAAAGAGCGGCCGATGTGACTTTAAAAGAGAGACGTCCTTTGGTTATAGTGCCCAGAGAAACTCCATTAAACGAAATTCATTTAAGAAACATGCTTTCCCTTCATCGAGCGGGCGCTTATATTGTTCCGGCTATGCCTGCTTTCTATCATCAGCCTAAGGATGTTAATGATTTAGTTTATTTTGTTGTCGGTCGAGTTTTAGATGTGCTGAATATAGAGCACAATCTTTATAAACGATGGAATACTTGAGGAATTCGCGTGAAGCGAGAATTTACTCCAAAAATTAAACTAAGGCATGGAATCGTAATTTATAGACGACGCCGAAGATGGTGGCTTTTTGGCATCTTTGCTTTGCTAATTCTTTTAGCTTTTGGTTTCTATTACATTTACACCAACGTCTCTGTTTCCGAAGCCGTTCCGAATTTGGTTGGGAAAAGTTTGGAAGAATCGAATAATTTAGCGGCTCAAGAGGGATTTAAGCTGGATGTTTCAAAGGAATTTGATGATCGTTCCGAGGGGACGGTAATTTCTCAGAATCCAAAATCCGGTGAGCTGTTAAATCGGGGCGGAGCAATTCTTGTGGTGGTAAGCAGGGGGGCAAAGAGGGTCCTTCCCGAAGAGGTTCCAACAAATATTAAGAGCTTGCCTCCCACGGAGTCCGAAGCTGAAGAAGAAGATGACGAAGTCCTTGGGATAAAATCATCTGAATGGGTAGTCTGCATTGACCCGGGTCATCAAGAGCATGCAAACATTTCCCCGGAACCAATTGGGCCGGGCTCCACAACGACCAAGGAGAAGTGCAGAGGCGGAGCAACGGGAATAAACTCAGGAACTTCTGAATATAAAATCGTTTTGCAGATAGGGTTAAAATTGAAGGATTTGTTGGAAAAAGAGGGGGTTAAGGTTGTTATGACCCGGACCACTAATGGTGTTGATGTGAGTAACGCCGAGAGAGCTCAAATTGCCAACAGAGCAAATGCTGACTTGTTCGTTCGAATCCATTGCAATGGTAGCTCAAATATTTCTTCGAGCGGCATTATGACCTTATATCCCTCAAGAAATGAATGGTGCACACCCATATATGAAAGAAGTAAAAAAGCTGCTCAAATTGTTCAGCAAGAGTTGGTTGAAGAATGTAAAAGACAGGATAAAGGAATCGTTTCTCAAGGTGATATCACGGGATTTAATTGGTCGCAAGTTCCTGTTATTCTACCCGAAATTTGTTTTTTGAGTAATTCCGAAGAGGATGTCCTCTTAAACAAAGAATCGTTTCAAAATGAAGTGGTTCTAGGGCTGTTTAACGGGATAATGAAGTACCTTGAGTTGAGAATATAGGGTGAAATTGCAGATGGCATGTGGCGAAGAGACTATTGGAGAATGCCAGGTATTGGTCTTACGAAAAAATGCCGTGCCTGCCGTTTGCCCACCTCTGGTGGGGCAGGCGGGTAAAATGATAATTAAAAAATAAAAATGATTTCCAAGCATAGCTTGCCCGAGAAATGGATGTTGATTTTATGATGAGCGTTATCTTAAAGAAATTTCCATTTTAAGTTTTTCTATACTGTGTCTATTGTCCCTGTTGGCAGGTAGGTAGCTTCCCTTTTTTCACTTTTATTTTTTAATTTGTTGGTGGCTGATAGTTAAAAAGATAAAAGCAATATGGGGGTTAAACAGAATTACTATTATCTAGTAACTGTTTTATAGGAGTGGATTTCTATATCAACCGATAATTTATTTAATAGAGTCAAAGATACTATTTTGAAATATAACATGCTCAAATCCGGCGACAAAGTACTTGTTGCTGTATCCGGTGGCCAGGATTCCGTTCTCCTATTTAATTTTTTTATCCGGCTTAAGGACATCTTCAACTTAAATTTGCACATTTTTCACTTAAACCACATGCTTCGGAAAGATGATTCAAGGAAAGATGCTGCGTTTGTTAGGGAGCTTGCAGATAAAGAGAATTTGCCCTCGACCGTTTTGTCTTACGATGTACCTGCCTATATTGCCGAGAAAAATCTCTCCACCGAAGAAGGAGCGAGGGAAGTTCGTTATATGTTGCTCAAAAAAGTGGCGAAAGATATTGATGCAGATAAGGTAGTGTTGGGCCATACTGCCGATGATCAGGTGGAGACATTTTTAATGCGTCTTTTGAGGGGAAGTGGATTCAAGGGACTGAGTGCTATTCCTCCCGTAAGAGATATGTTTATTCGTCCTCTAATTGAAGTTTCGAGAAAAGAAATTGAAGAGCACTGTAAAGCTCATGAGATTAAATACAGAGTGGATACTTCGAATTTTGACCGCGCCTATCTTCGCAATAAGATTCGCCATGATTTAATTCCTTATTTGGAAAATTATAACCCAAACTTTAAAGAGACGATTTTGCAAACTGTTGAGATTGTTTCCGATGATGAGCGATATTTGGAGAAGGTTGCCGAGAAGGAATTTAAGCGCATATCCATAATTGAGGATGGTTTAATTAAATTTCCGCTGGAGGATTTAAAAGCACTTTCTTTGGCGGTAAGGCGAAGAATATTGCGAACGGGAGTTGAGGTTTTAAAAGGGGATATTAAAGGAGTTGAGTTTAAGCATTTAAAAGATTTATTATTAGATGTAGAAAGAATGCCAAAATTTCGACGGGAACTTCCGGGCAATTTGGTTATTATAAAGGAATACGGTAATCTTGTTTTAATAAAACGGGATTTGCTTAAAAGGGGTGAACGCGTTGAAATCGTTCTCGATGTTCCGGGAAGGATAGAAATACCTGAGTTAAATGTTGAGCTTAAAGTTAGTATAATAGAGTTAAGGGAAGATGTGTTTGAAAATAATCGGTTTTTAAAAAATAAACCGGGGAAAACGACAAACCTTATTGCTTATTTGGATGCAGATAAGGTTCTTTTCCCGGTCCGTGTCCGGAATCGTTTGCCCGGTGATAGTTTTTTTCCGCTTGGTTTGAAAGGCAGTAAAAAATTGCAGGATTATTTAGTTGATGCAAAGTTGCCGGAGCGGTTGAGAGATTTTGTCCCCATAGTTACCTCTAAAGATGAAATAGTGTGGGTGGTTGGGCATAGAATTGATGATAGGTTTAAGGTAACCGATAAAACACAGAGGGCTCTTAAAATCGAGGTACAGTTTAAAAAATAATGTCTGGGGAGGGCAATTATGAGCAAGGAAATAGAGAAGGTTTTAATTGATGAAGAAAAGATAAAGAAACGTGTGAAGGAAATGGGAAAAAGTATCTCTGAAGACTATAAAGACAAAAACTTAATGCTTGTGGGCGTATTGCGTGGAGCGGTGATTTTTTTGGCGGATTTAGTGCGTGAAATTAAAATCCCGATAAAGATTGATTTTATGGCTGTTTCAAGTTATGGTTCTTCGACTAAGACTTCGGGAGTGGTTAGAATTTTGAAGGATTTAAATGAGGACATAAAAGGGAAAGATGTACTCATTGTCGAGGATATAGTGGATACGGGGCTTACTCTTAAATATCTTCTTAAAAATTTAAAGTCTAGAAAACCAGCCAGTTTGGATGTTTGTACTCTCCTGAAAAAGAAGAGCGAGCAACAAACTTCGTTAAATGTAAAATATTGTGGATTTGAAGTTCCGGATAAGTTTTTAGTGGGATATGGTCTGGACTGGGATGAGAAATATCGAAATCTTCCTCAAGTCTGTGCTCTCAAACCCGAACTACACATTGAGGATTAGCAGTTCAAATTGCTCGCTATCTTAAGTTATGCTAAGATTTAAGTGTAAAAAAATTTTATTTTGAGGAGGAAATAAATTGAAGAAAATAATCAGGAGCGCCGGTTTTTACTTCCTGATTTTAATTATTGCGCTGTTTTTGGCGCAGAGTTTTTTAGGGAATCAGCCAAAGCCTAAAGAGTATGCTTTTAATACTTTTATTAAGAAGTTGGAAGCCGGAGAAGTAAAAGAGGTCCTAATTAGGAACAAGGATCACGCCGTTGATGGTGAGCTTAAAAGCGGCGAGAAGTTTACGGTGAATTATGAGGAAAATTTTGACATAACAGATAAATTAATCACCAAGGACGTGATAACCAAAGTTGATTCACAAAAGGAGTCTATATGGTTAGTGGCTTTTATCAACTTACTTCCATTTGTGTTAATTATCGGGATTTGGTTGTTTATGATGCAGCAAATGCAAGGGGGCGGAAATAAGGTGATGTCTTTTGGTAAGAGCCGTGCTAAGAGATTGGTTCAGAATCAACCCAAAGTGACATTTAAGGATGTTGCCGGAGTCGATGAAGCTGTTGAAGAGCTTAAAGAAATTAAAGAGTTTTTAGCAAATCCAGCGAAGTTTCAAGCAATGGGGGCAAGGATACCTAAAGGTGTTTTGCTTTATGGGCCCCCGGGATCCGGCAAAACCCTTCTTGCTCGCGCTGTAGCCGGTGAAGCTGAAGTGCCTTTTTTTTCAATAAGTGGCTCCGAATTTGTTGAGATGTTTGTTGGTGTTGGTGCCTCGAGGGTGAGAGATCTTTTTGAGCAAGCTAAAACAAACGCTCCTTCAATTATTTTTGTAGATGAGATTGATGCTGTGGGACGTCATCGAGGAGCTGGCTTAGGAGGAGGGCATGATGAAAGGGAACAGACGCTCAACCAGCTGCTAGTTGAAATGGATGGTTTTGATGTAAAAGATAACGTGATTATTATTGCAGCTACCAACCGTCCGGATATTCTTGACCCTGCTCTTCTTAGACCAGGCAGATTTGACCGGCAAATAGTTGTAGGCAGACCTGACCTAAGAGGCCGTGAAGAAATTCTTAAGGTTCACACAAAAGGTAAACCCTTAGCCAAGAATATTAGTTTAAATGTTCTTGCAAGGCGGACACCCGGGTTTACCGGAGCTGATTTGGCCAATATGGTAAACGAGTCTGCTTTACTTTCAGCTCGCCACAATAAGAAGGCTATCGACATGAAAGAGTTAGAAGAGGCAATTGATAGAGTTGTTGCCGGGCCTGAGAAAAAGAATAGGTTAATTAGCGATAAAGAGAAAAAAACTATAGCTTACCATGAAGCGGGTCATGCATTGGTAGCTCACGCTTTGCCAAATACGGATCCTGTACATAAAATATCCATAATCTCAAGAGGTAGAGCGCTGGGTTATACCTTGATTTTGCCTGCCGAGGATAGATATTTGGTTAGGAAATCTGAGCTTGTTGATGAGTTAGCGATGCTTTTGGGTGGCAGAGTTGCTGAGGAGATGATATTTGGGGATGTTACCACGGGGGCTCAAAATGATTTAGAAAGGGCAACCAAGATAGCCCGAAAGATGGTTTGCGAATATGGGATGAGTGAAAAACTTGGGCCTTTAACTTTGGGGAAAAAACAGGAGGAAGTATTTTTAGGCCGTGACCTTTCCTCTCGTCCTGATTATAGTGGTGAAATAGCGTATGAAATCGATAAAGAAATAAGGCGTATGGTTGACAAGGGACATGATGAGGCCGAGGAGATACTTAAGAGAGAAAAAAAGAAGTTGGATAAGATAGCCAAGGCTTTAATTGAAAAAGAAACCCTTGAAAAAGATGAACTGCAAAGGTTGTTGAATGGTCGAAGGCCAAGGCGATCTTCTTCAAAAACCCAAAAAGTTACTAAGGAAAAAATCAAGAGTAAAAAGAAGGTAAAAGTGCCAAAGAAAAAAGGAGTTATTGATATTCCCGGGAAACTTAGGCCCGCGGAAAGTTAAACATGATTTTTGTATGTTTAAAAGGCCACTCATAATCGAGTGGCCTTTTTTTGTGGGTCTAACAACAGCTCCGGTTTATCCGGTGTGCCAGATACTGGTCATTGCGAGCATCCCACCCCAGTCTAACTGGAGTGATTTAAGAAAGAAACAAGGTCTTGGTATGGAGAGTGGTGAGCTTGTTTCTTAGGAGCGGAGCGCGGCAATCTCAAACTCACCGTCATTGCGCTTGCCTGCCTCTGGCGGGAGGAGCATAAGCGACGTGGCAATCTCGGTTTTAATCATAACAACTGATTTGTTTTTGTTTATTTAATTATATTTTTTTGTGGGTCGGACATGCTCCACACTCGGTTGTTTGTCCAGAGGACAATCCTCCTCTGGAGGAATCCGCGACTGCACTCGCTCCGGGCGGGCCGAGATAACTCGCTTGCGCTTCGTCAGACCAGTACCTGGCAGACAGATTCTCGGGCACTCACTTTGTTCGCCTCCCCGCCTGCCTACGCCTATGATGCCGCAAGGCATTGGCGGGCAGGTGGCGGGCTTTCCAGCCTTCCACTCGCTTCATCGGGGTGGTAGTTCATTTTTATTCTTTTAAACTTTTTTTCATTTAAACGACGATTTTGCGTTATCCTGAGAAGGAAGAAGAGGTGTCTCCGACGGTTAAATCCAAAACTATTGAGATTGATGGCGTGGGCCCCGTTCTATTTGAGTGCAGCACGCGGGCTAAATATATAAACATTTCCGTGAAACCATTTAAGGGAGTTCGAGTCGCGGTTCCTTACGGCCTGTCTTTCAGAAAAGCTGAGAGGCTCGTTTACTCAAAGGTTCCTTGGATACAAAAACATCTGGATAAGATGAAACGGGTGGAGCAAGAGCACATCTTTTTTTTAAACAGCTCTGTTGATATCGATAAGGATAAAGCGAAAGAGAAACTAGTCAATAGATTAAATGAGCTGGCAGAAAAACATGGTTTTACCTACAATAAGATATTTATTCGAAATCAGAGGACCCGGTTGGGCAGTTGCTCTTCCAAAAATAATATCAACCTGAACATGAAGCTGGTGCAGCTGCCGGACGAATTAATTGATTATGTAATCCTTCACGAGCTCGTTCATTTAAAAATAATGAATCACAGCAAGGACTTTTGGACAGAGTTAGACAAGTTTGTAGGAGACGCGAAAGCTCTTAGGTCGAAGTTGAAAAGATATCAATTAGGATTAATTTAGAAAATTCGCTGGCCCAAAAGCAAATACGTTTGGATAACATTAATCATAAATGACTTAATTATTCTTCTCCAGTCCAAAGACTTTATTCGATAGAAGGACAAATTCCTTGTTTTGCTGAACTAATTAAAAGAAATGGTAAATCTCACACTTTATGGTGGCGTCAATGAAATAGGCGGAAACAAGATACTCCTTGAAGCGGAGGATACCTCCTTGTTTTTAGATTTTGGTATTTCCTACGGAAGAAAAGGTCTTTTTTACGAGGAGTTTTTGTGTCCCCGCGGGGTTCGCGGGCTTTTGGATCCCTTGGTTATGGGGTTGCTTCCCCCGATTAAAGGGATTTACCGCTCCGATTTTGAAGTGCCCGGAGAAGAGCACTGGGAATATGTTTCTAAAACTCAAAATGCAAAGGAACTTGAGTTGGACGGCATCTTTTTATCCCACGCTCATCTCGACCATTCGGGATGCATCTCCTTTTTAAAACCGAATATTCCCATATTCTGCAGTCCAACAACCGCTTTTTTAACCAAGGCAATTCAAGACAGCGGAAGGGCCACTTTTGAAACGGAAATAAGCTACATAAATCCGAGAATATGCGAGGGTGAATGCTTAAAAACTGAAAGAGGGGTTCCGTCTCGGCAAAGACCGTACAAACTTCTTTATGACGGAGAACTTTTGCCCGAAGCAAGAATTTTTTGGGAAACTACCCCGGGAAGCAGAGAGCTTGACTGCGTTCCCTTTGAATTTAAAAGTCGCGTTAAAAATCTAAATGTGCGGGGTTTTCCCGTTGATCATTCCCTGTTGGGGGCTACGGCCGCGGCTATTGAAACTCCCGCCGGATGGATAGTTTATACCGGGGATTTGCGGATGCACGGAATAAGAGGATACACTACCCGCGAATTTATGGAAAAGGCGGCCGAGTTTAAACCGCTCGTCCTCATCTGTGAGGGGACAAACGTTGGCGAAGATGTTATAATCTCGGAAGAAGAAGTTTACGAAAACAGCTTGAAGGTTATAAAAGAAGCCAAGAACATGGTGATTGCGGATTTTGGAGCCCGCAATATTGAGCGGCTTTTAACTTTTAGAAAGATTGCTCGGGAAACGGGAAGAAAGCTTGTTTTGCTCGCCAAGGATGTTTATCTTTTGGAATCGATGAGGCTTGTAGATTCCGCCATCGAGGATTTTTCAAACGATCCCGTTTGTCTTTTGTACGACAAGATTAAGGGCAGTATTGATAAATGGGAGCGGGGAATAAGGGATAGATTCTCGGAAAAACTTATCGGCCCGCGGGACACAAGGAATCATCAATCCGATTATATCCTGTGTCTAAGCTTTTGGGATTTAAACGAGCTTCCCGACCTTATGCCGAAAGAAGGAAGTATCTATATCTATTCAACTTGCGAGGCGTTTAATGAGGAAATGGCCATAGGTTTCGACAGGTTAAGGAACTGGTTGGAGCATTTCAACCTGACTCTCGTCGGTGACCCGGACAAAGGAGAAAAGGGATTTCATGCCTCAGGCCACATTATCGGACCACAGCTGCTTGAACTTGTGCGGACAATTAATCCCAAATATTTAATTCCTGTTCACACCGAAAAACCGGAATTTTTTAAGGAAAATCTTGCCGGAGAGACGGAGGTAATTCTTCCTTCTTACGGCAAGCCTATTTTGGTTGGTTGATCTTGCTAAGATTGAATAGCACGATACAGAAGCCTGATTATTTGCGGATAAGTTAGATGGAAATATTGCCGGGTTGTTCGCCTAACATCTTATGGTTGGACGTAAATTAATGTTTTGTGAAGAACCGCCTTTTATTCTTAGTGTAATTCAAAGGATTATCCTCTGGAAAAAGGGAGGGGCAACAGGGGGATAGGTAGAATAATTCTTTAACGTTAAAAGGGATAAAAAAGTTTGGATATAAACGAGAAAAAGGAGCTTAAATGATTGAGTATCCAAAACTTGTCCAAGTTGAAGACTATGAACGGTTTGTGGGAGCAGAAACAATCGAGCGGGTGAGAAAAAAAGCTGAATTGCTTCAGGATCTCCATCTGGCTCATGTAAGTTCGACCTATTATGGCGGTGGGGTGGCTGAAATTCTATCATCGCTTACGTTGTTGATGAACAGTATGGGCATTAAAACAGGATGGAGGATTATCCAGGGTTCTCCGGATTTTTTCAGCATTACCAAGAAGATGCACAACGCTCTCCAAGGTGGGCAAATTAACCTCAGCGAACGTAAGATGCAAATTTATGAGGAAGTTATCTACGAAAATGCGGTTCGAAACCATTTGGATCACGATATGGTTGTTATTCATGATCCCCAGCCTCTTCCGATGATTAATCATTACAAAAAGAGAGGACCTTGGATTTGGCGTTGTCACCTCGATTTAACGAATCCAAACGGGGAGCTGTGGAATTATTTTGTTCAGTTTGTAGAAAAGTACGATGCGGCAATTTTCAGCATTAAAGAGTATGCGCGGAAACTTGGGACGTCCCAGCTGTTTTTTATGCCTGCAATTGACCCGTTTTCCATAAAAAATCGCGAACTTAGCGAGGATGAAATAGACGAACGCTTAAATCACTATAATATTCCAACGGACCTTCCTCTGGTGGTTCAAGTTTCCCGTTTTGACCGTTGGAAAGACCCGGAAGGCGTCATTGAAGCATTCAAGCTTGCAAAAAAAGAAGCTGAGTGTACCCTTATACTGCTCGGCAATGTGGCTACGGATGACCCCGAGGGTGAGGAGGTTTATAAGTCTCTGCTGGATAAACAAGAGGAGCGTATCATTATTTTAAGCCGCGAGGATACAGCGCTGGTAAATGCTCTTCAATCTCGGGCGGCAGTTGTGCTGCAAAAGTCAATCCGCGAAGGATTTGGCCTGTCGGTTACTGAGGCCATGTGGAAAGGAACACCGGTTATTGGAGGAAATGTTGGGGGGATTCGTCATCAAATTGAGGACGGGGTGAACGGTTTTCTGGTTTCATCTATCGAGGAAACGGCGGAGAGGATGGTTCAGTTGTTGAGGGACGAAAAGCTCAGGAAGAAAATGGGTCTAAAGGCGCGTGAAGCAGTGAGAAAAAGATTTTTAATGATCCGCCTCTTGGAACAGTATCTCGACTTGTTTAACTCCTTTGAGACAATTTACCGTTTAAGTAACAAGGTTTTTTAAAACCCCGGTGGGTCGGGTGGACAGCAACCCTCCACAGGCGGGCAAGCATATGAGCACATCGTTTTTTAATTGCCATATCATTTTTAGGCG